>Ga0181523_10000099_pt1 | contig 85603 bp, 76 predicted proteins | sample PEATcosm2014_Bin_43_FD_119752 | JGI IMG/M metagenome (GOLD analysis project Ga0181523, IMG submission 119752) | Peatland microbial communities from MTU Mesocosm Facility, Houghton, MI, USA - PEATcosm2014_Bin05_30_metaG | ecosystem: Environmental > Terrestrial > Soil > Wetlands > Peat | place...
ATATTACCCGTATCCACCGAGATGGTGGCCTGACCTGCGTCGTTATCGGCGTTCACAACGCCTGTGGCTATTTTGGGCGAGCAGGTCGTGTTACCCGAATTGGGGGGATTGCCGCAGCGGATTCCAATATTCGACCAGCCGACGATCTCCAGGTAATTAGTGTGGCTGGGTTGCCCGACAGCGAAATAGTCGGCAGCAAAATTGACTTTTTTGTTTGCGATCAAGTGATTCAGGTACGACTCGTTGGGGTTGGGGGGACTCGCTTGATAGCCGTGATTCTCATGATCACCAAAACGTGATGGAGGTGGGATACACCCTTGGAGACGGGACCCTCCTGAGCGAATCCGACGCCTGCCAGCGCGCGTGCGGACAGACCCAAAACTGCTGTTTTTTTCAGCATCTAGATAGACCTTTCTATTTTTCCGTGGTTGTCGAAATGTGTCGGCCACTTGTCAACTGGGCAGCTGCACGACCGTAGTGCTCTTGGCGAAGGATGTTGCAGGTGTGTTACTTTCTCGCTAGAAATCCTCGAATCCTCTCGCGCAGGTGGAGGAGACAAGGTTTTCGCGGGAACTTAGTCGACTTTCGAATCAGGAAAAAGTGGGCTAAGCTCTCTGACGCCAAAGATCTGGCGCGAGGGAACTGCGTGAGTGCGGATAATCGTGACCGCGAATTAGGGATGGACCGGCCGATCCGGCGACGGGACTTTCTGGATGGGATGAGTGTGGCCATTGGCGCGTCGCTGGTGGAGCCCCACGGTTTTTGGGCGCGCCTCTTGAGGGACACAGACAAGCCCTTCGCGCCAGAGAAAGAACCTGGATACTACCCTCCGGCGAAAACCGGGATGCGCGGCAGCCATGACGGCTCTTGGGAAGTGGCCCACGCGATGGGTGATGGCAAAAGCTGGGAGAATCCAGAGCCCGATAGGGATGCCTACGACCTGATTGTGGTCGGCGGCGGAATCAGCGGCCTCTCCGCGGCGTACTTCTACCGACAGAATGCTGGGCCGAACGCAAAAATCTTGCTACTCGATAATCACGATGATTTCGGTGGCCACGCCAAACGAAACGAGTTCCATAGCGGCCACCGTTTGATCATTGGTTATGGCGGCACGCAGACCATCACCGGCCCGAATCTCTACAGCTCTCAGGCAAAACAGTTGCTCAAAGACCTTGGCATCGAGGTCCAGAGGTTCGAGAAATACTACGATCAGAACTTCTATGAAGCCCGGAGAATGGGTCAGGCCGTTTTTTTTGATAAGGAGACCTTTGGTGTTGATAAGTTAGTGGCGGGGGCATACGAGACGCCCTGGCCTGAGTTTCTTGCGAAAACACCGCTTTCCGCCACGGCGCAGAAAGATATCGTTCGGCTTTTCTCAGAAAATGTGGATTATCTTGCGGGGATGAGTGCGGAAGAAAAAAAGAATTACCTGGCGAAAACGAGCTACCAGGACTACCTGTTGAAAAATGTCAAAGTGGTACCAGAGATCATCCCCTTTTTCTTCAGCTCGATGTATGGCCTTTACGGAGTGGGTATTGATGCGGTTCCGGCTGGCGATATGGCCGGGCTCGGTTACCTCCCGGGATTCAAGGGATTGGGAATCAAAGATACGGACGGGCCGGGAATGGGTCTGGAAGTGACTCGACAAGATCATGAGCCGTACATTTATCATTTTCCGGATGGGATCGGTTCTGTGCCGCGATTGCTGGTGCGATCGCTAATTCCGGGAATCGCGCCGGGGAGCACCATGGAAGATGTCGTCCTGGCAAAATTCGATTACGCGAAGCTCGACGACGGAACCTCTCCGGTGTGCGTTCGGTTGAACTCCACCGTGGTACACGTAGCCAATGGACAAGATGGCGCAAGCGGCCAGGGGGTGGGGGTGACCTATGTACGTGGCGGGAAAGCGCATATTGTGAAGGCCGCAGCGTGCATTCTCGCGTGCTGGAACATGGTGATTCCGTACCTGTGTCCGGAGATGTCGGGGAAGCAGAAGGAAGCGCTGGCGTACAACGTCAAGGTCCCGTTGGTGTACACGAACGTGCAATTAAAGAATTGGAAAGCGTTCGAGAAGTTGAAGGTTCACAGCGTACATTGCCCGGGGTCTTTCTTCTCCGGGGTGGAAATGGACTTTCCGGTGAGCATGGGCAGTTACCAGTTCACGCAAAACTCCGATGAATCTTGCGTCATCCACATGCAGTATGTGCCCGTAGGTCCAGGAGCAACGGCCCGGGAAAAGCAGAGAACCGGACGCATGCGGTTGATGACCACGGGATTCAGTACATTTGAGAGAAACATTCGCGATCAATTGGGCCGGATATTGGGGAGCGCGGGATTCGATGCAGCCAGCGATATACAGGCGATTACAGTGAACCGCTGGCCCCACGGCTACGCCTACGAGTACAACTCTCTCTACGACCCGGTTTGGCCCGCCGGACAAGCCCCCAACGAAATCGGAAGGACGCCTTTCGGGAATATTCATATCGCAAATTCCGACGCGGGCGCGTTTGCGTATGCCAACGAGGCCATCGACCAGGGGTACCGGGCCGTACAGGAAATTGTGGGAAGGAAATCGTGAAATGAAGCGCCGCAAGAAGCAATTGGATAAGGGCACGGAAGCGCGCCGTGTGGCACGCAAATCGGGATTACTGCCAGCAGCGACGAGGGTCATCCCAGACAAGAGGAAAAATCCACCAAAGCACAAAAAGGATCCGTTCGTCGAAATTCAGGAGATCTGAGATTTAGTGAGGTCCCGACCGAACCTAGTTTTTGGAGCCTCACCCAGGTTTGAAGGCAGGAACGATTTCGCCAGGCAGGAATAACGGAGCCGCAGATACCTTTTCGTGCTGCCCTAGCTCACGAGCAATCTCTTCCAAAGCCGCTTTATCGAAGCCCATGCAGCTCACCTTCACCGTCCCGTCGGGGGCAATCAGAAAAATGGTCGGGACATTCGTAAGTCCGTACGCATTGGACGCCGTGTAGCTGGCGTCATCGATCAGGGTCGGAAAGGTCACGCCGTATTCTTGATTGAATTCCTTCGTGCTGTTTTCGTCGTCCTGGGAAATACCAATGACGGAGATTGTCTTTCCCGCAAAGCGTTCGGAAATTCTCTGCAGAAACGGAAACGTGAATTGGCATACAGGGCAGGAAATCTTGAAGAATGCTGCAACAACCGGACCGCGCGCGAGTAGCGAGTCGAGCGAGCATTCCTTTCCATCAAGCGCTTTAAGGGAGAAGCGAGGAGCGGCATTGCCAGTTTCAATGTGAGTCAAAGGAGCCTCCAGCCCGATCATTCGTGCCAATTTCTGCCGCCAAGCCATGACTCTATCTTATCGTAAAGACCGGTCGGAGGAAGGCAAGGGTGTGGGCGATGTTCGAAAAAAAGGTCCGTTCCTTTCCGGACGCGCCGGAAAGGAATGGACGAGGCTGTGTATTTATTTTGAACCCGGAGAGCTGGATTCCTGCGAAGTTCCGTTCTGCTGTACTTCCAGAACTGCGCGCTTGCCGGCAAGGTAAATGGCAGTGAGGGACCGCGAGCCATCGGGTTGTTCGATGGAGCCATAGGCATCCGCCGTGTTCTTAGCGGCTTGCTCCGTGATGTGGGCAGGGAAGGTGGCCACGGTTTCTTTTCCTTGGAGGAGTGTGACTTGAACGGTAGGACCAGCGCCGTCCCACTCCACCGTGTATCTGCCGGGGTTGAGTCGTTTGCCTTCGACGGTGAGTTTTTCCGCGATTTGCACGGAACCTTTGTTGACGTCTCCAGCGATCGCGCCCGAAGAAGACAGGAGCGCAACACCCAAGAGCGTGATTGAGATTCTCGACAATTTCATGAACATCTCCTTTTCTACTTCCGCTACCACGCTTTGCAGGACACGGCAGGCGACGGCTGCGGAATCAATTTATTTTGTAGTTAGCGAATTAGACGCGGGAGCTGCGGGCGCGAGGTACGTGCACAAGGGCTTTATAGCGAGGAAATCGTCGATGGGGTGGAACAATTATTTTCATGTTACCCGATGGCACAATGCTGCATCCTCAAGAGCTGTGCGCACAGGACAGCCGTTTCCTGTTGCAGAATGAATGCGTTAGCTTACCGTGATCAGTGGATGGTCTTGGTCTTGCGCTGCATGTAATCCATCAGAAGATACTGCCCGAGCGTGTAGGGAGTAGTGAAGTAGGCTTTACCTTTGCACATTTGCGTGATTTTCTGGACGAACTGCACCAGGCTGTAGTCGGTGGCGAGCATGAAAGTATTGATCATGATCCCCGCGCGCTTGCATTTGTTTACTTCCTCCAAGGTCTCGCTAACGACAAAAGGGTCGAGCCCAAAGGCATTTTTGTAGATGCGCCCGTCGTCGAGCGTTAGTGCGGAAGGCTTCCCGTCGGTGATCATGATGATCTGGCGCATATCCTTGCGCTGGCGAAGCAGTATGCGTTGGGCCAAGCGCAAGCCTTCGCGTGTGTTGGTGTAGTAAGGACCAACCTGGACACGCGCTAATTGGCCCAGCGGAATTTCCTCAGCGGAGTCATGAAATAGGACCAGGCTCAACGTGTCTCCCGGATATTGCGTACGAATGAGATGAGATAACGCCAAGGCCACGCGCTTGGCCGGGGTAAAGCGGTCCTCGCCATAAAGAATCATGCTGTGGCTGCAGTCGAGGAGTACGACCGTGGCGCAGGAACTCTGGTACTCACATTGGTGAACCATCAGGTCGCGGTACTGCATGTCGATGGGGACCTTGACGCCTTCGCGGCGGATGGCATTCGAAAGTGTCTGGCTAATATCCAGATTGAGCATGTCGCCGAACTCATAGGGGCGCGAAAGGCCACCAGATTCCACGCCCGTCGAAAGGTCGCGCGTGTCATGGCGGCCAAAACTACTACGTCCCAGTGAGCCGAGGAGATCCCGCAATGTCTTAAAGCCCAGGAAGTCGATGGCTTTGTCGGTGATTTCAAAGCGCGCCTCAGCATCGCGTTCTGGGCGTTGTCCCAGCTGGCCCCCGGGAGTCGTCTGTGGTGGAGGAGTTACCTGAGGAGGTTGCTGAGGGTTGATGAAGCCCTCCTGCGTAAGCCGATCGATGATTCTTTCGATGAGGTCGCGCACATTCTGGTTACTCAAAGCTCCGGGGTCTCGCAACATCTGCTGGAGTTCTTCGCTGATCAGATCTTCCGGAATCAATTCGCCTTCCTGGAGGGCACGAAGAACGGCATCTCGGAGCGCCTCCATGGACTGGGCCGCGTCGAATTCCGAGAGACCGTAGTATTGGGACTCGAAGCCACTCTGAAGCAGAAAGTCCCCAAGGCGCTTCATTAGTTCGTCGAGATCGACCTCTTCGGCAGGCTCGCCGGTATACTTCCGATATTTGACGATCTTCATCGCGGGACCTCAATTTCCGAATAGAACCCGTGCACTCCGAGCTCAGTTGTACGTGCGGCGCGGCCGGTTGGGGTTTTCGCGTTCACGCGGTTCCGCAACGCGCTGAGGTTTCTCCGCGTAAAAGCCGCGTTCCTCGCTGCGCCCCACACGCCGGTGCGCCCATAGCCCTTCCAGGATCATTTCTGCCGCGGAGGCGGCGGCGGCTTCATCCTTACGATTTGTGGCGCCCAGCTTGCCGATCTGTTCCATGAGCGATTGCACCAGGGAGAGCTGCTGGAAACGGTGGCTCGTGGACACATCGTCGGGTATCTTCAGTTCGCCGCCGGCCTCAAACCACTGAATAACCTGCTGGAAATTGACGTCGGCAAAATGCTTGCTGAACACGCGGCCGATGGCCGTGCGGATGAGTTCGCGTGCAATGACTTCCGCGCCCTTGAGTTCACCCTCATACTCGAGCTCGAGCTTGCCGGTGATGGCCGGAAGGGCGGCGTAGACATCGGCAACCCTGGCGACGGCATGGGATTCGCCGACACGGGCGGCACGCTGTTCGGCGCTACTGACGACACTTTCGACGGTGGTGATCGGAAGCCTCTGGCTGACGCCGGAACGCCGGTCGACGCGCTTGTCTTCGCGAGCCTGGAAGGCAATTTCCTCGACCACTTCTCGAAGATAGTTTGGAATGTCCACCTGAATCGGCGAGTCGCGCTTGGTCCACGCTTCCTGGTTGGTGATGGTCATGCCTTCCTGAATGGTTGTGGGATAGTGCGTGCGGATTTCGGCGCCAATGCGGTCCTTCAACGGGGTGATGATCTTGCCACGCGCGGTGTAATCCTCAGGATTGGCTGTGAAAACGATCAGGACATCGAGAGGCAGCCGCAGCGGGTAGCCCTTAATCTGAATGTCGCCTTCCTGCATGATGTTGAAAAGACCGACCTGAATCTTCCCGGCAAGATCCGGGAGTTCGTTGATGGCGAAGATGCCGCGATTGGCGCGCGGGAGAAGGCCGTAGTGGATGGTGAGCTCGTCCGATAAGTCGCGACCACCCCTGGCAGCGCGGATGGGATCCACGTCGCCAATGATATCGGCAATGGTCACATCGGGCGTAGCGAGCTTCTCAACGTAGCGCTGGTCCCGGGGAAGCCACGCAATCGGTGTGTTGTCCCCTTCGGCGGCGATGCGTTCGCGACAAGAGCGACAGATGGGTCGAAGCGGATTGTCGTTGATCTCGCAGCCGGCGACCACGGGAATCTCGGGGTCCAGCAGTTGAATCAGCCCACGAAGGATGCGGCTCTTGGCCTGGCCCCGCAGGCCAAGCAGGATGAAATTGTGGCGGGAGAGTACGGCGTTTACGATCTGCGGAATGACGCTGTCCTCGTAGCCATGTACGCCCGGAAAAAGAGCTTCACCGCGCTCGATGGCGCGGAGCAGGTTGCGGCGAATCTCGTTCTTGACGGGCAGGGAACTGGCGCGCGCGTCGAAATCGGGAATACGCTTTAGTTCGCCAATGGTGCGTGGCTTGGGATGACCTGCCGAATGCACTGGAGAACTTACTGTCATGGAGCCTCTATCTGCAGGCCATTTCTGGCGCCCGCTTTCACTAGTTTAAAACGGTTCCGTGGCCCTCCCTGCGATGGCGAAGGGTGTCCATCTTGTCTAGATGCAGCGCCCAGTCGCGGAGATACCTCAGCAGGCGGTCCTGCCGCTCCGCTTCCGAACGCACTTCCAGAATCTGCTGCTTCCACAGAAGGTCCAATGGAAGAGCGCTGGCGATCGCAAAAGAGAGCCGTTCAGGCCAGGGGTCATGAAGCGCAGCGGGCACCTCGGAGAAGAGCAGGGTGTAGCAAACCTCGTAGAGCTCAACGAGTTTCTTCTGATTCTGTGGAGGGAGATGAGATTCTTCATCCTCGAGATAATCGACCGCACCTTCCAGAAGGGGATCGTCGGTAAGCAGCTCCAGGATTCGGTACGGATGCCGTCCGATGGTGAGAATGTCCATGCGGCCGTCCTCATAGCGTTTGGTCACGTCGAGAATTTCCGCGCTGCAGCCGACGTGGGCTACACCATTCGGAAGGGCAAGGAGCATGCCGAAGGGGGAGTTCGCGTCCATACACTCACGCACCATTCGACGATAACGAGGTTCGAAAATGTGCAAGGGAAGATGTTCGCCGGGTAAGAGTACGACGTTGAGAGGGAAGAGCGGAATGCGATCCGGCCGCATGGGTCCCACGGAGGCATGATACCAGAGGCATGGGAAGAATGTTGGGACGGTCGAAAGGAGGAGGGCAACGTCTGGTCGGGGATCAGGCACCGGCAGCTTGGGACGAGTTCGTGGCGGAGCGAGAACGCAACGTGAAACGGATATTGAAGAACTGGGCAGCGGCGAGAACGGACTGCAGATCGGAGTCATCGGCATAGCGGCGCTTGGGGATACGGCGCGCAAGAATGGCGAATTCCAATGGATCGCGGCGAAAGGGATAAGGACTGAGGGTGAACTGGCTTTGCCCAACAGGGCGAACTTCCCAGTCCACTTCAATGCCATCATTGTTCACAGGGACGGCTTCGATCGAGGCGTCCTCGCTGGCCCCCAGGCAGAAATAGAGAGAAAGGCGGTCCAGGGCTTCGAGGCGCTGCACGTTGGCTTTTATCAATTTTTCATCGGTGAATTCCTTGGTGGCAGAGTCGTTACGCAAGTCCACCTTTAGGCGAAGTTGCTGCAGGCGGAGTCGCTGCACAAAGTCGTTGGCAACGTGCTGCTCCTGGGATTTCACGTATTTGGCGGAGTAACCGGGGATGGTCGCGCGCGAGCGGTCGTACAGCCCCATGCAATGTGAAGCGACCAGAAGTCCGGCGTATAAATCGACCTTTAGAATGCGGTCGATGCCGCGCTGGTAGAGAGAAATATGTTCCTCGGTAGGCACGGTCATGAAGCTGTAGGGAGCAAACGTTTTCGGATCCGTACCCGCGGCAAGTTCCCATTCCTGCCAGCCATTGTCGTGTTCGGCGGCGGCAAGACAGAAGGAGGAAAATGGCTCAGGGCGGACGAAAGCAGAGTTGCCCCATTCGCGGGCAAAGAAGCCGGAGAGAAAGGCGTGGTCGGTCTGGCGGATAACGACTATGGGATCGTTCTGCTGAAAGATCAAGAGTCGGCCCTTTTCCGTGCGCCCAGCTCTGGCGTGTCAGACATTATCCTCCCCCAGGCGCGTTGTGGCTAGCAGAACTGACATTGACTGGGTGTGGCAAAACAGGTCGGAAACTCAGTATCATGAAGAGTGCCGGTGCGGGAGTGGCGGAATTGGCAGACGCGCAAGACTTAGGATCTTGTGGGGTAACACCCGTGGAGGTTCAAGTCCTCTCTCCCGCACCATCTGTTTTCCCGCCAATTCAAACACTTCGAGGAGCCCCTGCCTCGACTCCTTAGCCTGTTGAATTCGAGTGCTGGGACGCCACGCTAGGGAACACCCGAGCCGACTTCTTCCGTATTCCTGCCTGCGGGTTGGAGCCGGAGCTACCTCTGTCACATGCCTAGGTGACCTGTGGTACTGACCGGTGTGTCGCATGTCTGGAAGATTCAGGGAGTCGCTCGCGAAAGGACTCCCCATGTCTACCGCACCCTCCCCCAAGCTTGAGACCCTGCGCACGCTTCCCAACGACTCGACCCGCCAGATTCAATGGCACTTTGCGGATCGGTATGACCTGCAGATGCTTGTTCAGTCGGCACGTTCGGTGGCACGCGGACCGGTGGCCAAGCTGGTTGCCCAAGGAGGTCGAAATTCCCACGAATGGACTCCCGGAAAGGCGGAATTGCTGGAGGCATTCGATCGGTCCGGAATCACAGCGGTGTTTATGGACCCGCAGCAGGGTGGATTCATTGCCGGACCGCGGAATCTGGCGCTCGCGTTGGTGGCATTTGAACTTGCTTGGGTGGACGGTGGAGCCGCAACGGCAAGTCTGGCAGGGTGCTTGGCGCTTGCTCCCATCCACGAACGCGGCACTCCCGAGCAGCGAGATCACTACATGAGATTGGCAGCTCCAGCCCAGTCTGGGGAAGACCGCAAGCCGTGGCGCGGCGCTTTCTGCCTTACGGAGCCCATTCCGTATGTTGGCGTCGATACGGGTATGTTGGATGGCAAGGTCCGCATCGTCGAATGGAAAGAAGGCCAGGAGCCTGTTCTCCAGGTGGAGAAGCGAGGGCGCTTCATCACCAACATCGGATTCGCCAATTTCGTAACCGCCGCAGTGGATTCGGCTGACCCACGCATCAAGGGCAGTTGCATGGTGATTCTGGAAGAAGGTGATCCGGGCATTTTTGACCGGGGGACACCGACGCGGAAGTTGGTCCATCAATTGTCCTCTACGGGCGACCCGATCTTCAACTTACAGATTCCGGCGAGCCGGATCGTTGGCGGCTACGACGTTAAAGACGGAGTCTTGGTGCCGCGACATAGTCATAGCGGAGTGATTGAAGCGGTGTTCCGCCGGACTCGCGTGACTGTAGGCGTGATGACGGCAGCAAAATTGCTTTCCGCGGTCGAGCCGATTATTCGCTACCAGCGCGGCAGATTCCGTGGCGCATCTACGGCCACGCCGGGGTCGGTGCGCTACCAGATGGGATTGCAAGCTCGCGAAGATGCACTGCACCGATTGGTTGATGTGTGGGCCACGGGCGAAGCAAGCGCATCGCTGGCGTTTGCAGCGGCCCGTGCGTTCGATGAACTCGATCCGCTCGAAGGGGAAGCCCAAGCGATTCTCATAAACCAGGGAGCGACAGGCCCACGTGCACAAGCAAAACTACTGCGGCAGGCTTCCGAAGAGGCCGCGCTACTCCTCAAGCTCCCGGCTGAAGATCCCCGCCGCGAACGGCTGCAATCTGATCCACTCTTGCGTTTTCTCATAGTGGATTCGCTCGCGGATATTTTGTGTCCTGCGGCCAAGCTGTGGAATACGGGCTGGGGAGCGCAGATGATGCGCGAGGCAGTCAGCCTGATGGGCGGCTACGGGATCACCGAGGATTGCCCCGGCTTTCTGGGAAATAAATGGATGGATGCGCAACTGGAGGCAACCTATGAAGGGCCGGAAGCGGTGCAACGCCGGCAGCTTTCCGTGACCAGCACCAATCCGGTTTTCCTCGCGCAGTTCCGCAACTGGATCCGCGAGATGCGCTCTATTGCCTCCGAGCATCCCGGCACAGGCGCGTGCACCCTGGCTACGGCCATGACCATGTGGATGTGGACACTGGAGCGGCTACAACACACCACGGATGGAAATGGAGACAAGCTGTATCAGAGCGCGCGTCAGGGAGTGACATTCCCGATGGCGGACGCGCTTTGTTGGTTGTTGGCAGTGCGCTGCCAGATCTTGGATGTATTGGAACTGGAAAAGCGCGGTGCACAAGATTCCTCAGTGGCAGAAGGGCTGCCTGGTTTACTGAATTTCATGACCGACCTTTGTCACGTGCAGGCGGCGCGGGCGAGCGGGGAAGCAGCGCGCATTTGTGCGGAACTTGTGTTTGGCTACAACCGCCATCCTTGCTGGGACGAGGAAGGAGCTCACGGCTGCTTTCTGCAAGAAGAAATCGACGCTTGGGAAGGTTTCATACCCGGAATCGCGGCGTCGACGATCGATATCATCGGCAACGACGGAACGCATCCGAAGAAGGCGGGTCCGTGCGCGAAGTGCAACGGCGCGGATACATTCTTGGCGCTCCACACTAAATTGGATACCTGCCTTACCGGCGCGCGGCTAGCGAAAGACCGCGCAGCGGAAGCAGTTTCGAAGTTGATGATTCCGGAAGTGTTGGATTATCCGGCATGAGTGCTGCAGTCTCCGAATCCTCCACCACGGTAGAGCGGCAGCAGATGGCGGTGGACATCGCCTGCGTGGGGTTTGGGCCGGCGATGGGCGGATTCCTCACTACCTTATCGCGCAGTCTGCTCAACGCCGAGGGAACACCACGATTTGAAAGCGCCAGCCTCCCCGGCGTTCCATTACAGGTGGTCTGTTACGAACGAGCAGACGGCCTGGGATTTGGTGTGTCGGGGGTGGTCACGCGGGCGCGAGGCATCCGCGAGAGTTTCCCTGGCTTGGATTTCGCAGAAATTCCGATGGCCGTACCGGTCAAAACCGAGAAACTGGTGTATTTGCTGGATCCCGGGAAGGCCAGCCGGCGTTCCTTGGTGTTACGTGCCGCAGACCGTTGCATTCGCGCATTTAGCGGTCTCTTCTCCTTACGTGATGAAGGCATCGAACTGCCTTTCATCCCAGGGTTCATGACAAAACAGGATGGACTGGTGCTTTCCATTGGCCAGTTCAATCTATGGGTGGGCGAGCAGCTCACTTCATCCGGATTGGTCCAGATTTGGCCGAGTACGCCAGTGAGCGGAGCCTTGATCGAGAACGATGGCGTGAACGGGGTGCGCCTGGCCGATCAAGGAACGGAGCTTGATGGATCTCCGGCAGAAGGATTCATGCCGGGAATGGATGTTCGTGCGGCGCTGACGGTGATAGGCGATGGCCCCGTGGGCGCAGTCGGGCGAGGGATTGATGCGCACTTTGGCTTGCCGCAAGGCCACGGCATCCGCGAGTGGGCGTTGGGCATGAAAATGGTAATCGAACTCAGGGAAGACTGCCGGCTGGAGCCGGGTATGGTTTTGCATACGTTGGGATACCCGGAACCGGAAATCTTTGGATTTCTGTATGTACACCCGAATCGCCTTGTCTCGGTCGGGATTTTCATTCCTTCGTGGTTCCGGAATCCCGCGCGCACTTCTTACCGCTACTTGCAGCATTTCATTCAGCATCCTTATTTGTGGCGCCATCTGGAGGGTGGAACCCTGAAGTCCTGGGGTGCGAAGTCCCTGCAGGAATCAGGCCGACACGGGGAGCCATTCCTTGTCGGAAACGGCTATGCGCGAATCGGGGAGGGTTCCGGCAGCACGAACGTCCTGGCTGGGTCGGGTGTGGACGAGGCATGGGCTACGGGGACGCAACTGGCAGAAGCCGTCCTTGATTTGCTGGAAGAGAAGAAGGCATTCACGCGGGAGAATTTGAGAAATGCGTATGTGCGGCGGCGGCGAGCGAGCTGGGTGGATCAGGAATCGCGCGTCGCTTGCGACTCACGAAATGGCTTTCCGTACGGACTGATCCCGGGGCTACTCGGAATGGCTATCGCGGGCGTTTCGCGTGGAAAGGTCGTGATCCCTGCACGGAGACCATCGCCGAATAAAGTGACGCCATCGCTAAAAGAGATTTATGGGGGACGTATTCCGCAAGCGGAATTGAAAGGGATGGCGGAGGACGCCATCGCGGGCGGCCTGCCATTGCACGACCAAATCATGAATCGCCTCGGCTGGCCCGAAGTGCCCTACGATGGCAAATTGTTGGTCTCCCAGCAGGACGCACTGCTCATGGGCGGTAGCGTGCAAGCGCCGCCGGGCTACGCGAATCATGTTGTGTTCGTGCGGCCAGAAGTGTGCCGCGAGTGCGAACCGAAACTGTGCGTGGAGATGTGTTCGGGGCAGGCCATCACACGAGGCCGGGATGGCCTGCCCAATTTCGACCGCGAAAAGTGTGTCTACTGCGGGGCGTGCTTATGGAATTGCCGCGCGGAGATTGGTGGGGAGCTTAGCAACGTAGACTTCCGTGCAGGTGCAGGAGGATTACATTCCGCGTTGAACTGAACGAAAAGCACAGCTCGAAGGATCGCAAGACTTTGAGGATGACACGACGATGAGCACCGGATATCAAATTGTGGTGTGCGGCAGTATAGTGCCGGACCCGCTGCAAACGCTCGAGCCCATCGAGACGCCCGGGGGGCCAGGCTTGAAGAACGAAATGCTATTGCCTGCGGTGCTTGACCCTTGGGCCGGCCACGCGCTGTTCGAAGCCGCGAATCTGGCGTCGCGTGTGCCGGGGAGCAAGGTTTGGCTAGTGAGCCTAGGGGCGAAAGCCAAGCTACAGCAAGTGATGATGACCATCGCACAAAAAGTGAGTTTTGAGTTATTGGCAATCGATGGCCCCGGTAGTGGTTTCGCAGATGCTCATTCCGTTTCGGAAAACCTTGCGGAAGCGATAGCTGGTATCCCGGGTCTGGATCGATCGAGGCTATTGCTCTTTGGTGGGTGGGAATCGGCGTCGCGGGGCGCTGGGGTGACAATGCAGATGATCGGCGAGCGATTGCGGATCCTGGACCAGTTTCAAGGCGTAGACCAGATCAACGTCCACGTGGATGGTTCACTCGAAATCATGGAGCGCGTGGAAGGCGGCCGTCACCAGGTATCGGTTTGCCAGGGCCCACCGGCACTCCTCGGATGGGCCACCGGGAACTTGCCGGAGCCGCGCAACAACCCGCAGATTGGCATGCTCAACATGCGCACAGTCATGCCCGCGCTGCAGCACGCCAAGACTGGCGCCGTGGCGCCGAATGGACTGCGATATCGCAGCGTGAACCCGCCGAAACAACAAAGGCAGACGCGCATTGTGAAGGACATGTCTGCCGATGAAGTCGCGCGCGAGATCGCGGAGTGGATTGGAAGAAAGTGAAAGGGTTCCTCAGTTCGATGGCCACAGAGGATTTGGCAGAGATTTCCTGAACAGGGCAACAGTTGTTTGCAAGGGTGAGTACATGACGGAGAGCATTTTATTTCTAGCGCACGTAGATGAATCTGGAACGGTGCTACCGAAGGTTGCCTTCGAGGTGCTGGGTGCCGCACTGAAATTGGCGAAGCAACTTGGCGCGTCACTGGAGATCGGATTGATTGGCAAAGAGGTTCAGGTTGCCGCGGATTTGCTGGCTTCGACTGGGGCACGTCGGATTCTCGGAGTCGTGGGAGAAGATTTTGCCCAGTCAAGATTCGCGAGCGATGCCGCAGCCGCAGAGGCGCTCTGTCGGGCCACGACGCCGAGTGTCGTGGTTGCACCGGGGACATCGCGTTTTTCGCGAGCGTTGCCAAGTCTCGCGCAGCGATTGCACGGGCAGGTCGACACACACATTACCTCAGTGAACACGACAGGTGCGGAGATCTGCGCGACCCGATGGTTTTACCGGCAGCGGTTGGAGGGCGTGATTCAGCGCGATGCGCGACCGTGGATTCTCTTGCTCGATTCCGGCTGTCATGAGGCCTGGGAAGGTGCGGCCGGCCAGGGAACGGTAGAAGAACTGACAGTGGTGTTATCACCAGAAGCGAAACGCACCACAGTCGTCGGGATCCGCTCTCCCAAGTCAGATAGCCAGACGATTCGCCCCGATGCCGAATTGCTATTCGTCGCGGGAGCCGGATGGACGAAGAAGCAGTCAGACGGAAAGGTTCACCCAGAGCAGGCGGAGAGGCTGATTTTAGATTTTCTCAGCGTTTCCGGCGCCTCGCTGGGGGGAAGCAAATCCTTGGTTGACCAAAGCGGCGAGAACCAGGCAGTGTTGGGGTTCATGACGCACTTGAACCAGGTCGGACAGACGGGAGCCACCCCGCGCCATCTGAAAGGGCTATCGACTTGTTGTCATGGCGAGGAGCCGCATGTGGTTGGATGGCGATTCATCAACGAGCGGCGCGCCATCAACCTTGATGCTAACTGCGGGTGGGCACGCGGGAAGGCCGATGTACTTTATGTAGCCGATGCGTTTCAGGTGATCGCGAAGGTGAATGGCCTACTGGCAAAACGCACCGCCGATCGCCAAGAGAGTGAAACGGCGCATAGCATGTAGAGAAGCGTTCATCGAAACGGTATCCGCTCAATTCCACGTTTTCAGTTCGGGCCAGGCTTGGGAGAGCGGACGCTTGAAGTCCTGGCAGACCAGAATGTTGTACTGTTCCCAACCCATGCCGAGAGGGGGCGCGTTTCTGGGGCCGACATCGACGCGGCGGCACCAATCCTGCGCATCTTCTAGACTCCATTCCAACAGGATGACGCTTTCGCCGGTGTAACCGCGCGGTCCCCAATAGTAATAATTTTGATGAGCACTGATGGATTTTGGCAGACCGTAGCGCGAGCCGAAAAAGTCGATGGCTCCGGCTCCTCCATAATTTCCTGCAAGGATTGCTGTCTTCGCGCGCTGGCCAGGGGGAAGAGAATGATAGACATCTGCTACTTTGGCGACCATTTCAGGCCAGCCGAATTGATCGGCAAAGTGTTGTGGTAGCGGACTTACCATGCCATTTTCCGTACGCGATATCTTCACTCCTAGTGCCTTCATGTACCCGGGAATTCTGTCCGGCGGAAGAATCGGCATGGCCAGGGGAGCCGCCAAAATGCCAACGGCAAGGATGACGGCGGGGATGGCATAGCGTAGCCAGCGGGCGAAGGCGTAGGTCTCAGTGACTTTTTCCCAGAAAACCGCGCCCGCCGCATAGAGCATGGGATAGATCGGGGCGAGGTAATAGTCTTTGCCCTTCAAGTACATCATTACGCCGAGAAAAATGAGGTAGGTGAGGGAGAGAAACCGGAAATGCTTTGCAGCGCGGTGAAACAACAAATAAAAGAGGCCAGCGAGCCACACAAAGACGCTGTAGGGGTTCAACATTCCCATTTGCTGGTGAAGGAAGGCGAGCGGAGGCAGCTCCACATTCTTGTGAGTGGCTTTGACGTTGCGAAGATCTTCGAGGGTAGGGAAGTGGTGCACGTACTGCCAGACGACATTGGGAAGGGCGATCAAGAAGGCCATGGCCGCGGCCAACCAGAACCACTTTGAGGCGAGTAAGCGACGTTCCGGAGAGAGCCATAAGCCGAGAACAAGCGCTGCGATGAAGAAGACGGCTGAGTGTTTGTTGAGAAGCCCAAATCCGAGAAGCACAGCGCACCAGAGCAGGAGTTTGGGTTGAGAGCGTTTGACGACAAGGAGCAATACATAAACGGTGCCCATCCAGAAGAGGGGCTCGATGGGATTCATGGCCAGGCGGGTGCCGTTTCCAAGAATGACCGGAGCCAGCAGCACGGAAAGGCAAGCCAGCAAGATGGCCCAGCGCTTGCCGCCCAGTTCGCGGGTGATAAATCCAGTGAGAGCGATTTCGGCACCGAAGGCCAATGCAGGCAGCAGCCGGATCGCGTGCAGCGAATCACCGAAAATGAGCCGCGAGGCGCGAGCCAACCAGGCGACGAGTGGAGCGAAATCGACGTAGCCCAATGCAAGATGATTGCTGCAGGCCAGATAGTAAAGTTCATCGCGGAAATAGCCATAGCGGCCATTGAACAGCATTTGAAGGAGAAAACCGATGGCAGCGAGCCCCCAGGCCATTCGTGATTCCCGAGCGTAGGTGAGTTCTTCGTTCAAAGCGGCCTGATCCGTCATCGATTGCCTCCGGCGAGGAACAATAACACAGGAAAATAGTTTGCTTGAAGGGTCGCGCGCACGAGTTTCTAAGTCGAAAGTCAGAGCGGAAGAGGAATCCCACGGTTCGCAGACTCTGGTCGCAAAGAAGGATGGAGCGTTTGGAGTTAGCCAAGTTCCGAGAGGAGACCTTCCATTTCCGAGCGAGCGTGCTGATTGCCGAGGCGCGTGGCGGCCTGAATACCTTGAGCGAGAATGGCCCTTGCGTCGTTGGCGCGGTCGTTTTGTGCGAGGCTCTGTGCATACATTTGGTAGCCTGGGACATAGTCTGGATTGGATTGGAGTAGCGTGCGGAAATAGGATTCGGCGGAGGGAAAATCACCTGTGTTGCCGCATTCCAAAGCCAGTCCGTAGAGAGTGAAAGCATCATGGGGATTCTTGGCGAGGAATTCCTCGAGCTGCTGGCGACGGGTTTTCTTTTGTTCGGTCATGGCGACGTCTCGTATTATACGTGGTAGGAAGAAAGCATCCAAAGCGGGAACGGAAAGAGGAGCACATGCCACGAACAGGCGGAGTGACGACGGCGAAGTTCCGAGAAGAACCGATGAAGGGAAAGCCAGTGAGGGCATCGGCTTCGGAGATGGCAGAAGTGGTTTTGCCGGCGCAGACAAACGCGCTCGGGAAATTGCTGGGCGGTCACGTAATGCACCTGGTGGACATCGTGGCAGCGATGGCGGCGAGTCGCCACGCCAACAGCTACATGGTGACGGCCTCGGTGGACTACATCGATTTCCGGAATCCGGTCAATCTGGGCGAGATCGTGCTGCTAAAGTCGCACGTAAACCGGGTGTTTCACACGTCGCTGGAGATCGGCGTGGAAGTGTTCTCGGAAGATATTCTGACGGGCGAACGGAAGCACACGACATCGGCGTTTGTGACGTTTGTGGCGATCGATGAACATACGCGAAAGCCGCGGCCGGTGCCACCGCTGATTGTGAAGACGCCCGAGGAGCGGCGGAGATGGCGAGAGGCGGCCAAGCGTCGGGAGATCCGGTTGGCCCATCGGAAGAATGAGAAGGGATAAAGTGGAAGGCGGATGGTGAAGGATGGGCTCGAAGCAGAAAAGTGAAATTTCCGCAAGCGGGAAAGCCAAAGAACTTAGCCGAATTCGTGCTTGTAAGAGCGGATTCTGAAGGAGTTGTAGGCCCTTTGTTTCAGTAAAGCGTTTTGAGTGCCGATGCGCAAGTGGTTGCGGAAGCGATTTTTGGGAGTGCGGAAGGTGAAGGACTGAGGGGAAGAGATCGGCCAAGCGCGGGGAGCGGGCGAGAATACCGCGTTCGGGGTCGCTTTATAAGCTTGGGGTATGCGTGATTGTTGTGCTGAGATCCTTCTGGAAGCAAAAGGCAGGCCTCTCAGGATGGCAGGTCGGGATTCGAGATCGCAGGGGTTAAAGGGAAGGTTTGCGTGCATGGGGAACTGCCTCCGCCACAGAGGCGTGTTAGTTGGAGAAACTGACGCGAATTTCGTTAGCTACTTTCAGGGCATGCTCGACGCAGGTGCCGATGGCCGGGCCGTTGAGGTAATTGCCGGCGAAATGAAGGCCGGGGAAATTTGCGCGAAGGTTTTCGACGGCCGCGAGACGAGCGACGTGGCCCACGTTATATTGCGGCAGCGCCCGGGGCCAAACGGTTACATTCGAAAAGACGGGTTGGTTTCGAATGGATAAAATCGGCGCGATTTCCTTGTGTACCAGAGAAACCAGTTCTTCGGGAGATTCTTCGAGGATGCCGGGATTGGTGGCGCCTCCAACGAAACTGGTGAGAAGGGCATAACCCTCCGGAGCTCGGCCGGGAAAGAGCGAAGAGTTCCAAACGGTGCCGAGATCGTTCAATCCAGACGAGCGCGGCACGAGGAAACCAAAACCCGCCAAGCTGTGGCCAACATCCAGTTTGCGATAACCCAGGGAGACAACGCCAACGGCGGCGTAGTCCACGGCACCGAGTTGGGATTCAAATTCGGGACTGAGGCGAGCGAGAATTTGGCCCGCCGATTTCGGGGAGATAGCCAGGATCAGGCGTTCGGCTTCGATGCGTTCCTCCCCGCGCAGGGTGTTGAGGGTGACGTGGAAGCGCGGAGCTTTGGCTTCGTGACCGGGATCGAGGGGATCAACGGCTGCAACCTCGACATCGCAAAACAGGTGATCACCCAACTTCTTTGCGAGTGCTTTGATCAGAGATTCGTTGCCCTCGCGGAAAGTTTGGAGCGTAGCCTTTTCCCGGGGGGCGTCGCCGCGTTTCGCATTTCTGGCTTTCAGTACGGCTAAGGCGCCGCGGAGAATGCTTCCGGAGGTGGTTTCCGCCTCATGGAGGATGGGAAATGCGGCGCGGAGACTGAGTTTCTCGGGATCACCGGCATAGATACCAGAAACGAAAGGGCCGACAAGGCGGTCAAGAAGAGTTGCGGAAAATTTTCGTCGCGTGAAATCGGCTATCGATTCGTCGGGCTCGGGGGCGCGGCTATGGCCAAGAAGATCGCGTAGTATGGCGAATCGCGTGCCGCCGCCCAGGAAGGAAGAAGCGAGCAGGCCAGGGCCCATGGGGACATTCTGCAGTTTGCCGTTGATCAGGACGTAGCGAGGAGCTTTTGGGTCGGCGAGGATGCGCTGGTCAAGGAGGTCCAGTTCCTTACAAAGGGCGGTGAGGCTGGCATTTCCGCTAAAGCTCTGGGGGCCACATTCCAGGAGAAACCCGTCGCGCTGAATGGACTGGATGACACCGCCGGGACGCGACTTTGCTTCTAGGACGAGAGTAGAAACGCCGGATTTTTGCAAGGCATACGCGGTGCTGAGGCCGGAAATGCCCGCGCCCACAACGAGTGCCTGGACCTGGGTCGACATGAAAAAGGGACCTCGCTGTTTACAGCGTTTTAGAGAACAAGGGGCGCGACGCCAACTGCTGTTTTTCCAAGTAAGGGTCGAAGACCATGGCGAGGTTGCGGATGAAGATGCGACCGAGCCATGCAGTGCGGATTTCCGTGTCGTTTAAGATGACCAAGCCATCTTCCTGGGGCATTTTGAGGCGGTCCAGTTCCGGAGCGAAATACTCATCGAAATTGATACCAAACTGACGGGAGATTTCGTCTTTAACGATGACCGTGTGGCAGAGCAGGCGGCTGATGACTTCGCGGCGGATGATATCATCTTGCGAGAGGTGATAGCCACGCATGGTGGCGACACCGCGTTCGTTGACGGCTTTTTCCCAAGAGGGGATGTCGCGGAAATTCTGCGCGTAGATTTCCTGAATGCCGCTGATGGCGGTGATACCCATGCCGTAAAGATCAGCGCCTGCTTTGGTGGTGTAACCCTGAAAATTGCGATGAAGTGTACGGTTACGCTGGGAGACGGCGAGCTCGTCATTTTGCTTGGCAAAGTGATCCATGCCGATGTAGAGATAACCAGCTTCCAGGAATTTCAGTAAGCCGTTGCGGAAAATGTCGAACTTCTTCATGCCTTCGGGGAGATGGGCCACGAACGACCCTTGCTGTTTCTTCAGCCAGGGCACATGGGCGTAACTAAACATAGCGATGCGGTCGGGAGATAGACCGACGATCTGTTCGACGGTGTGGGCAAAACTGTCTCCGGTCTGATAGGGAAGGCCGTAGATGAGGTCGACATTGATGCTGTCGAAACCGAGGTCGCGGGCGCTGGCGATGAGGTCGCGGGTGAGTTCATAGGGCTGGACGCGGTGGACGGCTTTCTGGACTTCTTCCTTGAAATCCTGGATGCCCATGCTGAGGCGATTGAAGCCCATGCGGTGAACGGTTTCGAGGTGAGCACGAGTGGTTACACGGGGGTCGACTTCGATGCCGATTTCGGCATCGGGTGCAAAAGTGAACCGTTCGCGACTGTAGGTGAAGAGCTCCTCGATCTGTTCGGGAGAGAGATAGGTGGGAGTGCCACCGCCCCAATGGAACTGGGCGACCTGCCGGCTACGCGAAACGCCCTGGGAAATGCGATCGATTTCCTTTTTCAACGTGGAGAGATAGGGAGGGGTAACGCGCTTGTCTTTCTGAATGATCACGTTGCAGGCGCAGAACAGGCAGAGGCTCTCGCAAAACGGAAGATGCATGTACAAGGAAACCGGAGAACCTGTGCGGTCGGCTTCCTCGATCGCGGTTTCATATTCTTTGGGGCCGAAGGTATCGACCCAAACGGGCGCGGTGGGATAACTGGTGTAACGCGGGCCAGGGCGATTGTAGCGGTTGACGAACTCTTCGCCGACCGAGAGTTCCTGCTGCATCTCGTCGAGGGTGGGATTGATGATAGACACCTAAACTACCTCCTGTGGCGCTCAGGTGCGCGCGGGTACTGCCGGCTTGGCATGGGGGAGCGCGGCCTGCTGGCCAGTGAGGATAAAGAGTTGAGCATTGTCCACGGGGGTGTGCTGGAGAATGCCGTGGCCTAAATTCAAAATGTGACCGTGGCCACCGAGCTCGGCGACGATTTCGAGTGTGGACCGGCGAATTTTTTCCTGTGGGGCGAAGAGGATGGCAGGGTCGAGGTTGCCCTGAAGCGCGACGCGAGGGCCGGCGAGGGCGCGAAGTTCGCTGAGGGGAACGCGCCAATCGACGCTGAGGACGCTAGCGCCGGCTTTGATGACGGAGGAGAGAAGATGGTGCGAGGCCTTCGTGTAATAGATGACGGGGACGGCATTGCCCAAGCCGGAGATGACTTCCTGAACGGCGGGCAGAACGAATTCGGTGTAATCGTGCAGGTTAAGTTCACCACACCAAGTGTCAAAAAGCTGAACTGCGGTGACTCCCGCGGCGATCTGACCTTTGAGGTAAAGAATTGTGGCCTTGGCGATTTTCTGGAGCAGCTCGCGGAAAACTACCGGTTCGCTGTAGAGGAAATTTTTTACAGTGGCGAAGCCTTCTTTGGTGCGGCCTTCGACCATGTAGCAGGCAAGAGTCCAGGGAGACGCGGCAAAACCGAGAACGGGGACGTCTGGGCCGACGTATTTGACGGTGCGGCGAAGAGCTTCCATCAAAAACCCGGTTTCGATTTCAGGATCGAAGATGTGGAGTTTCTCTACATCAGCTGCGGTGCGCACGGGTGAGGGAAGATTTGGTCCTTTGTCTTCAAGCTCGAGGGGAAGGCCCATGGCCTCGGCAGGGATCAGGATGTCAGAAAAAATGATAATGGCATCCACACCGAGGCGGCGGAAGGGCTGGAGGGAGACTTCGAGTGCCAAATCGGGAGTCTTGCACACCGTTAGAAACGAATGCTTTGCGCGAATTTCGCGGTATTCGGACAAATAGCGGCCCGCCTGGCGCATCATCCAGACAGGGAGGCGAGGGACGGGCTCGCAGCGACAGGCTCGCAGAAAGAGCTCTTTGCGGGTCAGACTAGGGGCCTGGACAGTCATAAGGGTATACAGCCAGGATAGCAAATCGGCGAGAGAATTGTCTGTATGGAAGCGCACTGCGGGAAGGGCATGGAGTGCGGTATACTCGGCCTATTACCAGAGACGCGCAACCTGGGCTGGGGTGCGCTCCCGCTATCGCCCAGATCGGCGTGGACATAGCCGATGACTCACATCTTCGTATGGATCACAGTGGTGGCCTACCTATCGAGTATGGGCCTGTACCTGCGTTTTCTGAATACCGGGAAGGAAATGACCGGGCGGCTGGCTACGGCACTGATGATTCTGGGGTTAGTGGCGCACTACCTGGCGCTGCTGCTGAGGGCGAAGGGTACGCACACGGTGCCGTACCATGACCTGCAAGGGTCGATGTCGCTATTCGGATGGCTCCTGGCGGTGACGTATTTGTGCCTGGAGATTTATCACCGGCAGCGGACTGTGGGAGCGTTCGTTCTACCGATTATTCTGGCATTCTTCTTTACCGCCTACCTTGTACCGGACCACCCCAGTCCACCAAGTGCGGCTCACGGAGCGGTGTTTGCCCTACATGTGACGCTGAGCATTTTGGCGTACGCCGCGTTTGCACTCTCCTGTGTGCTGAGCCTGATGTATCTGGCCGAGGAGCGGCTTTTGCGGATTCGAAAACTTGGGGACGTGGTGTGGAGATTGCCTCCGCTGGAATTATTGGAGCGCATGAGCCACACGGGCGTGCTGTTGGGGTTGGTCACGATTACGGTGGGAACGGCGCTGGGGTTCCTTGTCGTGGATCGGCAGCCGGGGCAGGCCGCCTATTTCGATCCAAAGTACGTGGTGACGCTGCTCGTGTTGTTTTTGTATGTGGCCTATTTTCGATTGGCGCGGACGACGGCATGGCGCGGAGCGCGAGCTTCCAAACTATGTGTGTTCAATTTTGTGTTGGTTATTTTGAGTTTTACCGTGGTGAACCTCTACTTTTCGCAGCACCACCGGTACTTCTAGGAGCGCGCGAAACGCGGCATGGAAATTGTTCTTGTTGGCCTGAATTTCCGGACTGCACCTGTGGAGGTGCGGGAAAAAGTTTCGTTTTCGCACGAGCAGGCGCTGCGTGCGTCCGAGGAATTACGTTCCCAGGGAATTCTGGAAGAAACGCTGGTGCTTTCGACCTGCAATCGCAGCGAAGTGTACGGCGTGAATCCTGCAGCGAATCGCGAATCAGCCGCGGCGCTTTCGTCGTACCTGAGCAAGTTTCATGAACTGAACCCGGACCTGCTGAATCCCTCGCTTTACCATCATTATGATCATGACGTGGTGCGGCACTTGTTCCGCGTGTCGGCAGGACTGGAGTCCATGCTGTTGGGGGAAGCGGAAATACTTGGGCAGGTGCGAGAAGCGTATCTGCGCGCGCACGACGGTCATGTAACGGGGCCGGTGCTGAATCGCATGTTTCAGGCGGCGCTGGAAGTTGGGAAACGCGTGCGAGCGGAGACAGAGTTGGGCACACGGCCGATGGGAGTCGCGTCGGCGGGAATGAAGCTGGCGGAACGGATTTTTGGCAAGCTCAATGATCGAACCGCGTTGGTGCTGGGGGCGGGAACGATCAGCGAGCAGGTGGTCTCGCAGTTACGCGACCGAAACATTGGACATCTGTATGTGACGAACCGCTCTCGGGAAAAGGCGGAAGAGTTTGCGGCGCAGTATAAAGGCAAAGTGATTGAATGGGGCGAATGGGATACGGCGCTGAAGCTGCCGGATGTGATTGTCTCGGCGGTGGGAGTGCAAGAGCCCCTGCTGACGAAGCCGCTGATCGAGCGGGCCATGGCGGCGCGCGGCAATCGCGCATTGTTCTTGATGGATTTGGGATTGCCGCGAAATATCGCGCCGGCGGTAGCGGAACTGTACAACACGTATCTCTACACGATGGACGATTTGACGGAGATCGTGCAGCAGAATCGGAGCGCAAGGCAAAGCGAGGTGCCAAAGGCCGAGGCGCTGGTGGAAGAACACGTGGGAAAGTTCATTTCCTGGCAGGCCAGCGTGGAGTTGATCGGGGTGTTGGATACCTTGCGGGATAGCCTAAAGGCCAGACGGGCGGCGTTTCTTCAGGAAAAATTGAATGGAATTGACCGCTACAGTGCACAGGACCGTGAACACATGGGAAGCTTAATGGATGAATTGATCGAGAGGTTGCTGATCGCGCCGGCGGAACGGTTGAGGGCGGAAAAAGAGTTTCGAAAGAAAATTCAGAGCGTAGAAGCGATTCGGGATTTGTATTTGTCTGACAGGGAGAAACCTTGAGGCCCCTTCGCATTGGCAGCCGTGGAAGCATTCTTGCGCGCTGGCAAGCCGAGTTTGTGCGCAAGCAGCTTTTCCAGCTTACCGGCGTGGAAGCCGAAATCGTCATCATCAAGACGTCTGGCGACAAGATGCAGCAAGCGTCGCTGACGCAAATTGGCGGCAAAGGCATTTTTATAAAGGAGCTCGAAGAGGCCCTGCTCGAGGAAAGTGTTGACCTGGCTGTCCACAGCGTAAAGGACATACCGACGGAGACGCCGGGGCGATTGTTTTTCCCGGCGGTGTGCCGGCGGGACGACGTGAGAGATTGCCTGGTTTCGAATAGCGGCACGGTCCTGACCAACCTGAAGCAGGGCGCGCGCGTGGGAACGAGCAGTTTGCGCCGGCAGGCGCAGTTGCGGCACTACCGGCCGGACCTGGATATACGCGACTTGCGTGGAAATGTGGATACAAGGCTGCGCAAGGTGGAGAGCGGTGAGTACGACGCGATTGTGCTGTCGAAGGCCGGGCTGGACAGGCTGGGCTGGAGTCAGAAGATCACCGAGCCACTTTCGACGGAGATTTCGCTGCCGGCGGTAGGGCAGGGTGCGATCGCAATTGAATCGCGCGTGAAAGACCAGGAAGCCGCTGAGATCTTGGGGAAGCTGGATGACGAGGAAACGCGCACGGTGATTATTGCGGAACGCGCGCTACTGGCGGCGCTACAGGGTGGCTGCCAAGTGCCGCTGGGCGCGTGGGCGCGGATGGAACGAGGCGAGATCGTCATGGAGGCGGTGGTGTGTTCCATAGATGGCGTCCAGTACATACGGCAAAAGGCTACGGCGCCGCCGAGTCAGGCTGCGGAATTGGGTCAGAAAATGGCGCAGCTGCTGATTGAGGGTGGTGCGCGAAACATCTTGGATGAGGTCAATCGCGCTCGTGGGTGAGGAATCCTCCAATGCTTTGAAGGGCAAGCGCGTGGTGGTGACGCGCGCGGCGGAGCAGAGCGAGCTGTTGGTGAAAGCATTGCGAGAGAAGGGGGCGGTGCCCGTGCTCGTGCCCATGGTGGCCTTCGGGCCGCCGGATGAACCGGGTTTGCTCGAGGACGCAATTCGCGGGATACAGCAGTATGACTGGATATTTCTGACCAGTCAGAATGCGGTGCGGGCGCTTGAGGAGCGCAGCGAGGTATTGGGAATGAGCCTGGCGAAGGCCACGGCTGCGATTCGCGTCGCGGCGGTAGGACCAGCGACGGCGGAGGTGGCGAGGAATGCGGGACTGAAGATTGCGTATATGGCCGCCAAACACCAGGGAGTTGGCTTAGCGGAAGAACTGGCTACAGAGATTCAGGGCAAGCATGTGCTGTTGCCGAGAAGCGATCGGGCTAGCCCAGAATTGGTGGCCCGATTGAAGGGGCTGGGTGCGAAGGTCAAGGAGATCGTCGCTTATAAGACGATTCGGCCGGACGGGGCGAGCTTGGACCGTGCGGCGGAAATGGTCAGTGCGGGTGCGGACGCGGTGCTATTTTTCAGCCCTTCGGCGGTGCATCATTTGCAAGATCTGTTGGGAAATGAGAAGTTTCTAGAGTTTTCGAAACGGACGGTGTTTGCCGCGATCGGGCCAGTCACGGGAGAGACCTTGAAGAGGGCCAGGGTCGGGCGAGTGGTAAGTGCCGTGGACACGACGGTAGCGGGAGTGCTTACCGCGTTGACGGACTATTTTCTGAGGCCGGGGTCAACACCCCCGGCAGGAACGAGACCAGAGTGAGCTTTCCATTACACCGCCCAAGACGGCTGCGCCGTTCAGAGAAGTTAAGGAATCTGGTTCGCGAAAACCGGCTGCATCCCGCGGGATTTATCTATCCCATGTTTGTATGTTCGGGCACGAAAATCCATGAAGAGATCAGCACGATGCCGGGAATCTTCCACCAGTCGGCGGATCAGATCGTGGAAGAGTGTCGGGAATTGGAAACGCTGGGGATTTCAGGAGTCGTGCTGTTCGGGTTGCCGGATAGGAAGGACGCGCGCGGAACGAGTTCGCTGGCAGCGGATGGAGTGGTGCAGCGAGCCGTGGAGGCGATCAAGAAGGCCAAATTGGAACTGCTGGTGATCACGGATGTGTGCTTGTGCGAGTATACCGATCACGGACATTGCGGTGTGGTGGAAAATGGGGAAATCGTAAATGACAAGACTCTTGAGCTACTGAGCGAACAAGCGGTGTCGCATGCGCGTGCGGGAGCGGACCTGGTAGCGCCTTCGGACATGATGGACGGGCGCGTAGGGGCCATCCGGACGAAGCTGGACGAACACAAATTCGAGAATGTGGCGATCATGGCGTACTCCGCGAAATACTGTTCGGGGTTTTATGGGCCATTCCGCGAAGCGGCGCACTCGGCGCCGGTTGTGGGGGACCGGCGAAGTTACCAGATGGACCCGGCGAATGGCAGTGAATCTCTACGAGAAGTGGCACTGGATATAGAGGAGGGCGCGGATATCGTGATGGTGAAACCAGCGCTGGCTTACCTGGACGTGATTCGGGTGGTGCGTGATAACTTTGAGGTTCCCGTGGCCGCCTATAATGTTAGCGGAGAATATTCGATGGTGAAGGCGGCCGCCGCGAAGAAGTGGATCGACGAAAAACGGATTGTGCTTGAAATTCTTACAGGAATTCAGCGAGCAGGGGCGGAAATCATTTTGACGTACCACGCGAAAGATGCCGCCGGCTGGCTGAAGTCCAACACTTAAGGTGCCCAAATGAGCCTGACAAAAGCGGTGGTGAGCCCCGAGCGCAGCCGTTCGAGGGAGATATTCGAGAAGGCCGAGAAAGTGCTCGTAGGCGGGGTGAACAGCCCCGTGCGGGCATTCCGGTCCGTGGGCGGCGAGCCGCTGATTATCGAGAAGGGAAGCGGGCAACATTTGTATGACGCGGACGGGAATGTGCTGCTCGACTACGTGTGTTCTTGGGGAGCGATGCTGCTCGGTCACGCGCATCCGGCGGTGACGGCGGCGATCGCGGCCCAGGCGCAAAAGGGCACCAGCTTCGGCGTGACGACGGAACTGGAACTGGAATTGGCTACGATGATTACCAAAGCCATCCCGTTCCTCGAAAAAGTACGCTTTGTTTCGAGCGGTACGGAAGCGACGATGAGTGCAGTGCGGCTGGCGCGTGGCGTGACCAAGCGGGACTACATTGTGAAGTTCGAAGGCGGCTACCACGGGCACGCGGATAGTTTTCTATCGCAGGCAGGTTCGGGTCTGGCGACGTTGGGGATCGCCGAGTGTCCGGGAGTTCCGCAAGCGTTGGCGGCGCTGACTCTGAACGTGCCGTATAACGACCTTGCGGCGGTGGAGCGGCTGTTCGCGGAACATAAGGATAAGATTGCTGCGGTGATCGTCGAGCCTGTCGCGGCCAACATGGGCGTGGTATTGCCAAGAGAAGGATTCTTGAAGGGCTTGCGCGACATTTCCCGCAAGAACGGGGCGTTGCTGATTGTCGACGAAGTGATTACAGGATTCCGGCTGAAGAATGGATCCGCGCAGGACGTTTTCGATATCGAGGCGGACCTAACCACGATGGGGAAAATCATTGGTGGTGGAGTTCCTGTTGCGGCGTATGCCGGGCGCGCGGAACTGATGAACAACGTGGCGCCGTTGGGGCCGGTTTACCAGGCGGGCACGCTTGCCGGCAATCCGCTGGCAATGAGCGCCGGGATCGCCACGCTGAAGGAATTAAGCAAGCCGGGGCTTTATGAGGGGATCGATGAACTGGCAAAGAAACTGGTTGCTGGACTGAAAAAGGCCCTGGCCGATGCGGGGATTGTGGCGCAGGTGAATAGCATCGGCTCGCTCTCGACACTTTTCTTCGCACCCCAGGGAGTTTCAAGTTACAGTGATGCGAAACGATCGGACACGAAACTGTATGCGCGATTCTTCCGTGAAATGTTGAACCGAGGAATTTTCCTTGCGCCCTCGCAGTTCGAGGCCGCATTCGTGTCGGCCGCGCACACCAGCGCGGATATTGACCGGACGCTCATCGCAGCGAGCGATGCGTTGAAATCGATTGCCGCAAAACCATCCGCCTAATACTCAGACAAGGGGGAAATCTGATGCATGAAGTGATGGAAGCGCATGAAGCCGAGGAGCAGGGAGACAATCCCTTTTTGTTGCGTGTGGCGGTGACCCTGTCGATTCTGGCTGTACTTGTGGCGATTGCGACGTTGCTGGGCCATCGGGCGAGTACGGAAGAACTGATCCTGCAGACCAAGGCAACCGACCAGTGGGCATTGTTTCAGGCAAAGAATATACGGCTGCATGAGATGCACAGCGTGGCGGACATGTTAGGCACGTTTACGCCGGTGGAGAAAGAAAAGGCGGAAGCGTTGCGGGAAAAGTATGTGAAAGAAACAGAGCGCTACGAGAAGGAAAAGGACGAGGTCAGCGAGCAGGCCAAGGAACTAGAGGCCGAGCGCGATCTAGCCGGAAGACGGGAAGACCGGTATGACGCGGGAGAAGTGTTGTTGGAAATTGCGCTGATCGTGTGTTCGCTGACACTTTTGACCAAGAAGAGTATCTTCTGGATTTCGGGAATTGCGCTGGGTGTGGTCGGATTCTTGACCACGGCAAGTGGGTTTCTGCTTCATTAAGCACAGCTCAAATGCAATGTAGACATCCTCAGGCGGTGGAAGGAGGGCGCGTGGCACGCAGCAGCGTAATTTCTTCGTGAAGCTGGTTGAGGCGCGAAAGGAGTTCCTTGTGTCGGGTGTCCTCCGCATCAGGTTTCTTGCCGATAAAAGAGAGTGTGCCGCCGGGCTCAAGGATGCACTGGTCCACTTCCGAGAGAGAAGCGAATCCCTGTTTGCGGGCAGCGGCTTCCAGTTGAACCATGGTAATGAGCTCTTTTTCCAGATGTTCGGTGCGCACCTTGCCGCCCTCCATCAAAACGTCGGCCTTGCCTTCGACCAACTGATCAAGCTTTTTGTGGCTGTAAAGAAATCGGACCACGAGATAGTTCGTTGCCAACAGGGCTGTAGCGCCCAAGAGTCCGCCGGAAACGGAATTGTCATCGCCAATGATGGCGTTCTGAACTGTGTTTGACAGGGTGAGTAGAACGACGAGGTCGAAGGGGTTCAACTGGACCAGCTCCCGTTTTCCTGACAGGCGCAGCATTATCACCAGGAAAAAGTAAACGATTACCGGGCGGAGAATTTTCTCGAGGATCGGGAGAGTGATGACAAACATGTCCTTCCATATCTCGTGCATAAGGCAGCTACCTCCGGAAAAGGGGCTGGGAATTCAGTCGTTAGGGCAACAGGCTGTCCTGTTCTGGGAGAGAGTAACATCGGATTGGCTTTGGCTGCCAAGTGTGGAGATGCGCAGGGAAAGGCCGCACCCCTCCGAGGGGTGAGTTACACGTTGTGGGTGAGGGCTAGGCGCGAAGGGCGGAGCACCTGTACCAAAGGACAGTCATGTTTTGGCAACTCGGCCTGTTGTGTCGATTTACGCCCGGCCTAGTTTTCACTATCGTTGGAGAAGGCAGATCTAGATCGAGCGAAAGTTAAAGTTTGGCAAGCTAACCTAAGGAGGCTTCCGAACGTCCTCTCGGCGGAAGTTTGCTCGCCCGCCCGGTGCGAAGCGCAAACCTCATGGCACAACGAACCGTTTCCGAGCCTGGACTCGCACTTGGGGCTCAACAGCTTTCGATTTTGCTGGATTCCACGCAGGAATTGATCGCCATCCTCGGTCCTGATGGAACCGTTCAATTCGCGAATGCGACCTTCCAAAATGTGCTGGGATACCGCCTGGAAGAGCTATTAGGCCGAAGTATTCACGCCATCGTGCACGCGCTGGATGTTGACGCAGTGCGGGAGCGATTAAAGGATGTGACGTCGACTCCCGGGGCTTGCGTGACGGAACGGTGCCGATTCCGCTGCCGGGATGGATCATGGCGGTGGATTCAGTTTACCTGCCGAAACCGACTGGATGAGCCGCGGTTCGAAGGGATCTTGTTTCACGCGAATGATGTGACCGATCTCCACCGAATGGAATCGGAGCGCCAAGTCAACTCCGACGTGGTTCACGCCCTGAATGAAACGTCTAACCTAGACCAATTGCTAAAGCGGATCCACGCATCCTTGAAAGAGATCCTGCCAGCCGAGAATTGCTTTGTGGCACTGCACGACGCGGATACGGACACATTTCATTTTCCATTCCTAGTGGATGAATACGACACAGCGCCACCGCCGCAAAAGGTCGGAAGAAGCTGCACAGCATACGTTTTCCGAACCGGGCAGGCCAAACTGATTCCGCAATCCGATTTTGACCGCCTGGCATCCTCGGGGGAAGTGGAACTGGTGGGTTCGCCCTCGCCCGCTTGGCTGGGAGTGCCTTTGAAAACGCCGACGGCCACGATCGGCGTGCTTGTGGTGCAGCACTACCAGAATGAAAATGCGTACGACCAGCGGGACCTGGAATTCATGGAATCCGTGGGAGCGCACATCGCACTGGCGATTGAGCGGCGGCGCGCCGAGGATGAACTCCGTAAGAATGAATCGATGTTGCGGCTGTTGTTCGAATACAACCCCCTGCCCACCTGGCTTTATGAGATCGACACGCTGAGATTTCTCAGTGTCAATCAGGCAGCGATGGATCTGTACGGGTACAGCGCGGAGGAATTTGAGCGAATGACCGTCCTGGAGATTCGGCCTGAAGCTCAGCGGGAGAAGGCGCTCAACTACATCAAGGAACTGGAAGCGGATGCCGAGGAACACGAGTTCTGGCTGCATCAGGCGAAGGACGGGCGGACATTCGAAGTGGAAGTTATCTCCCACGAGTTGAAGTACGCGGGGAAGAGGGTGCGGCTGGTTGTCGCGCAGGACATTAGCGAACGGCGACAACTTGAAGGACAGTTGAGGCAGTCGCAGAAAATGGAAGCGGTAGGCCGGTTGGCGGGCGGCGTGGCGCACGACTTCAACAACTTATTGATGGTCATCAAGGGGCACACGGAGTTGCTGTTGAATACGCTGGAGCCATCGGCTCAGATTACGCGAAAAATTGAGCAGATCGACCGTTCGGCGGATCGGGCGACGGCCTTGACGCGGCAATTGCTCGCGTTTAGCCGTATGCAGGTGCTACAGCCGCAGATTATCAATTTGAACTCCATCGTGGAGGAAATGGGGAAGCTGCTTCCACGACTGATTGGCGAAGATATCGAGTTGATGATTCGAACGGACGAGGACCTGGGGACGGTGCGTGCCGATGCCAGCCAGATGGAGCAGGTGATCATGAACCTGGCGGTGAACGCGAGGGATGCGATGCCGAGCGGGGGCAAGCTGGTCATCGAGACGGGCAACGCAGAACTCGATCACGGGTACATGGTGAGCCATCCGCTGATGAAAGCTGGCCACTACATCCAACTAGTAGTCACGGACAGCGGCACCGGGATGGACGCGGAGACACAGGCACACATTTTCGAACCATTTTTCACGACAAAAGAAAAAGGGAAAGGCACGGGGCTTGGACTTGCCACCGTGTACGGAATCGTAAAGCAGAGCGGCGGGTTCATCTGGGTCTACAGCGAGGTGGGAAAAGGGACCTCATTCAAGATTTACCTGCCGCGCATAGATCAAGTGGTAGATAGCCCCGGGACGCCGCACAACCCCGTGGAAGTGCCCATGGGAACGGAGACGGTGCTACTCGCCGAGGATGAGCAGGATGTGCGGGAAATCGCGCGGGAATTTCTGGAGTCGGGCGGGTATCGGGTGATCGAGGCAGGAGACGGAAAAGAAGCGATCGAATTATCGGCGCAGCATCGCGGACAGATTCAGCTGCTAGTGACCGACATGGTGATGCCCGGGATGACAGGACAGGAACTGGCAGTGAGGTTACAGGCGGAAAATCCGGGACTGTGCGTGGTATTCATGTCGGGATACAGCGAACACGCGGCAACAGAGATGGCCAACGCAGATCCTTCGGTACGACTACTGACCAAGCCGTTCAGCCGCGCGGCGATTTTGCGAACCGTTGGGGAGATTTTGCGGGGCTCACCGAAGGTCTGATCCCTCCGCTTTATTTGACTGCCGGATAGACCAAAAATGCAGCGGGTCGTTCGTGGTTAAGGTATGGGCTGTGATCCTTCGTCGTGCCGAAGGCGTGCTCCTCAGGCGGTCAGGTGGGGAGAAGTCTGAGGCCTGACCCCGGAAGCCGTGAGAGATGGGAAGTTTGTGTTTTCAAAGGTTCGAGAGTGCAGTGGTTCAAGAGTGGATCAGAGGGATGCGAATTAGTCGAGTTTAGGGTGTTTGCGGTGCCAGTCCGTAAATTGTTGGAAGGAGTGTCCGGCCCGGAGAACTGCGGCGTCATCGCCCGCGCGAGCAACAAATTGCAAACCGACGGGGAGTTTTTTGTCCGTGAACCCGCAGGGCACGGAGAGTGCCGGCAATCCGCAAAGGTTGCCAATTCCACCGAGAGGATCGGCGAAGGCGAGGCCCTTGGAGAGATCCACATTCAAGGGAGTGGCCGGAACGGGTTGTGTGGCAGTGGCGAGCACATCGAAATCATCGAAAAGATTGACCATCTTCTCCTGCAGGATTTCCCTGATACGGAGAGCGGAATTGTAATCGGCGCCGGAAACGGTAAGAGTTGGGTACCCTCCAATCTTACCGAGAGGATCGATCAGTTCACTGGCCTTGCCGGAACGGATGAACTGAGAAAAGCTGGAACCGACTTCGCAAGAGAGGACTACGCTGGCGGCCTCTTCCCAAGGGCCTTCGGGGAGTGCAGCACTTTTCACAGAGGGGAAATGGTGTTGGAGAACCTTGTGCGTGGCGTCGATGACTTTGGCGACGGAGGGGTCGTAGTCCATTTCTTTCCAAGCATTGGTAAGCCAACCGATGCGAAGGGCCCTGGGTTCGAGGTCAGCAGCAGGAGAGAAGGTGAAGGCCGCTTTATCGATGGGCAAAGTGCTGCGGTCAAGGAAATCGTGGCCGGCGATAGCGGCAAAAATTCGCGTACAGTCGTCGGCGGTGCGAGCGATCGGGCCGATCTTATCCATGGAATAAGCCAGCGCCATGGCACCGTAGCGGCTGACGCGACCGTAGGTGGGGCGAAGGCCGCTGACACCGCAGAAGGCGGCGGGACATACGATCGAGCCCCAAGTTTCGGAGCCAATGGCGAAAGCGGCGAGCCCTGCGGCAACGATGGCGCCCGAACCGGACGATGACCCGCAGGTCCAACAACTGGTATCCCAAGGATTACGCGTTTCCCCCTGCAACGAGGCCGAGGCATACATGTAGCCGAGGCCACCGGCGAGCTCGATCATGGCAGCTTTTCCGAGCAGGATTGCGCCGGCATGGTTCAAGTGCTCGATCACGGTGGCGTTGTAGGGGAAGACTTGATTGGCGAAGGGCTTCGCGCCCCAAGTTGTCGGAATAGCCTTAACTGCGAGAAGATCCTTGGCGGCGTAGGGGATTCCGTGAAGTGGCCCGCGGTAGTGTCCGCGGCGAATTTCTTTTTCCGCGGTTTGAGCCTGCTCGAGGGCCACGGTGGGGGTAAGTCGAGCGTAGGCGTTCAGTTTCGGACCGAGCTTTTCACTGCGCTCGAGGTAGCTTTCCGTGAGCTCAACGGGCGAGAGCTGCTTGGCCATGATCTGTTTCGCCAGTTCTCCGACGGAGGCGTAAAGAACGGATTCCTGTAGCATTCCAGAGCTCCCATTAAGGTTTCTTTGAAGCTGCAGAAGGGTCTTGCTTCTTATCGCGCTCGACGAGCGGTTTCAAGTAAAGAGCGGGAGCGGTTCCGTTTTCCAGGGTGAAGGAGCGGATTTTCTCTAGGGCAGGCTGCAAGTCGGCGCACATTCTCTTTAGGTTGGCCTTTTGCGCGCCGTCCAAACGATCGCTATAGAGATTCAGAATCTGCTGATAACGGGAATCGGCTTCGAGCTGGCCTTCGGCGGTCAGTTTGGGCCCGCTCTGTGCGGTCCGAGGTGCAGAAGCGGACGTGGAGTCCGGCAAGATCACTTCGGCTGGGACGAGTGTGGCGGTGGCGGAAAGGACGGCGGCACGGTGCGCAAACTGCCTGCGGGAAAGCAACGGGCCACTTTTCTTGTTCATAAGGTGATCCCCTTAAATTTCGGCCATGGAAAGGAAACGTAAGTGAGGCTATCCAATCCGAAGAGGGTCGTCAACTGGACGAAAGGCTAGTTGAATTGTTCGGGTCGATGATTGCTGACGGCGTTAATCCACCTGCGTTAGCGCCCGGACGTGGAGTTCCAGAGCCTGGTTGTACTGGCGTTCGATCTGGAGCTCCGTCTGTAATTTCTTGACGAGCAACTCCAAGTGCGAAATCTCGGCGCGAAGTTTGTGGATGTCGCTGGCGTTTGCCGCTGGCCGGTGAGCAGGCGACGCAGCTGGAGGAGGTACTTGCGGAACGGGCGAGCCGTTCTGTTGGAGGAAAGCTTCGGCGAGGGCGCGCGGCCACACGGATTCGGCTGGCTTGGCTTCTGCGTGGACTTGCGGTGGGACAGGAATGGGCGCCGGGGGAGAGGGAAGCGCGGAGAGAGGGGCAACGCGAGGCGGGGCCGGCGGCGGAGCAAAGAGGCTATCCAGGGCCGCAGAGAGAACAGGATGCTCCTGGTGGAGAGGCTCCGCGAGCTTGGTGGTGTTGAGAAGATTTCGGACGCGTCCGATCAGTTCTTGCGGCTGGAAAGGCTTTCGAACCAACTCATCTGCCTGGACTGCGACGGCGCGATCGGCAACGGACTTGTTAACGACGCCGGACATGAGAATTACGGGCGTCTTGCAGAATTGAGGATTCTGTTTGATCTTACCGCAGACTGAGTAACCATCTTGATCGGGCATGATGACGTCGGTGATGACGACATCGGGCGGATGCTGCTCAAATTGGTTGAGGGCCGAGGCGGCGTCGGCGCAGGTGATGACGTGAATGTTCTCGCGGCGAAACGCGATCTTGATGACTTCGCGCATGGTGGCGCTGTCATCGATGAAGTACACCGTGGGAGTTTGCTTCGACTCTGTTGAGCCGAGCGGCGGCATCGCGATTGTTTCGCTCATGGAGCCTCCTTATCCGCAAGCTGATCGGACTGATCTCGAGCCGTTTCGTCATACTCACGCATGGCATCGAGCATAAGGTCGGTGGCGGAGCGCAAGACAGTGCGCTGGGCGGTGGCCGCGCCGTAAACGAATTTATAGACGCCGGAGCCGCAGCGGACGCAGCTCTTTAGAATGTCGAGGACGGCTTCATCGCCGAAAAGGGAGCCACATTCGGCGTGAACGATTTCCCCCGCATCGAAAAAGAGAACCGCATCGGTTTCGCCAGCATTGATGGTTAGCGCGCCGGTCTGGCGAGCCTGGCCGAGCATCTGCATGACCCCGGTGAGGTCGTGATGAGTCAAGTTGCCGCTGAGGCTGGTGTCAGCCTGGCCAAGCATTTGTGTCGGCTGAAACCCGTCCACTTTGCTGATGAGGATATTCTTGACATGGTTGGCGATGGTCGCCGGGGAAAGATGGCGGTCGATGTAGTCGTCGCAGCCGGCCTGGAAGGCTTCCATAAGAGCGCCCTGGCTGCCATCACCGGTTGCAATGATGGGCAGATTTGCGTTCTTCGGATCGGCATGGATGATCTGAGCGATTTCGAGCGCACCCATTTCGCGCATGTTCGTAGCGCAGACGATTGCAGTCGGAGCGTCGTATTCCAACGCAGTGAGTGCAAAGGTCGCTTGCGTGGTAGCGGAGACGTCAAATCCTTCTCGCTTCAGAGCGTCGCCTAAGCGTTTGGCGAAGAGAACGTTGCTGTCGATCAGCAAAATTCTGGCGGGTCTGCCGGGGACCATCATGCGTGGACCTCCGGGGCCGAAGTAGGGGAAACCGGGGAGTGCCGCGGGTCTGCGCCGGGTGTCAACGCGTAGAGATTGAGGACTTCAATCACTTCGCCCTGATGCGAAAGCCAGGCAGCCACGTGATGTGAATCCGACGGTCCGGCGGGGGTCAAGTCTGCCTGAATGAGTTCACATTCTCCGCTGACAGGGAGAGCAACCCAGTCGAGGCCTTGGCCCTGCTTGCGCGTGGCAATCAGATAAAAACGACGCTGAGTCAATTTCTTGCCGATGAGAGTTTCGGCGATGTCGCAGACGGGGACAACCCGGCCCCGGCGCAAAATGACGCCATCGATCTCTGGAGTTTTTTGTGCAAAGCGGAAAATCCGGCTGGGAGCGGCGAGTTCCGCGACCTGATCGGCAACCAAGGCAAACCTGCGTTCCCCGAGGCGAAGAAGAACGCAAGTGCAGGTGTCGAGTTGTTCCAACCAAGTCATAGGCTCAATTCCGCTCGCGCCGTGCCGGCTGCATTGAGCAGGCTTTGGGGGTCCGTAATTGCATCGAGGAGCGAGATCTCTGCCGGGGTAAGGAATCCAGCGGGATGTACGACGGGAATGACGTTCTGGTCGAGGACCGTTAAGCCGCGGTACCAGGTGCGCTCTTCGTGGCAGAAAGCGGCAGGCAGAGCCTGAAGGCGCGTCATGGTGGTCATTTTCTCAATGCCGTCGACGAGAAGAGCGACGCGCGATTGGCGAAGAAGAAAGATTAAGGCTGCAGGAGTGGGGCGTAAGCCGAAATGGAGTGGCGCGTTAACAACATAAAGATGGCGATCGGTGCGACGAATCGCATGACGCACCTTGGGGAGAGTGGCTTCGCTAATTTCCACGGCGGCACCGGCGAGGCTATCGACGCTGCGGACTTCCTGGACGGAGGCGGAGGAAATCGCGAAGATTTGATTGCTGGCGCGGAAGAGAATGATCTGCTCTGTGCGAGCGGGAGTGGGTTTCGGGACGGCTGCCGGGCGCATTAACGTGCTCCCACCGGAGTAGCTCTGCTTAGGCCGAGGACGCGCTTTTCGATGGCGGCGTAAATATCGTCGATGCCGAGGACCTGATCGACCACGCCCGCCTTGATGGCCTCTGCGGGCATTCCGAAGATGACCGAGGTCGCTTCATCCTGAGCGAGTACGAAGCCTCCGGCGTTTTTGATGGCGCGAGCGCCGCGTGCACCATCGCTGCCCATACCCGTCAGAACAACACCAATGCTCATGGCAGCGGCGTAAGAGGCGACGGATTCCATGGTGACGTCGATATTGGGTAGGTAGCCTTCGATTCTCCCCGAAATAGCGTCGAGCTCGATGCGGCCCGTCGGTGTAACGCGAAGATGCTGTGCACCCGGGCAAATGTAAAGCGTTCCCGGCTGCAGTGCTTCGTTTAGTTCCGCTTCTTTGACGCGGATGCCGGTGAACTCGGTCAATTGCAACGCGTATTGTGTGGTGAAGGTTGCAGGCATGTGCTGCACTAAAATGACAGCCGCCGGGAAATCGCGCGTAAAACCTGGAGCGAGGCGCATTACGGTGGCGGGTCCGCCGGTCGAGGCAGCGAGGACAACGACGGGAAAGCGGAAGTCGACGGGTTCGGAAGAAACGGACCGCACTGGTCGCGAAGCAATGACAGAGGTGGACGCGGCCTTGGCGGGGGCCTGTACGGCGTTGGCAAAGCGCGAGGCGGTGCGCACAACGCGCACCTTGGCGGCGACGCGTACTTTGCGCAGGAGTTCTTCCTTTACACTCTGCATGTCGAGGTCGATGCCGCTACTGGGCTTGGTGACAAAATCGATAGCGCCCAGTTCCAGTGCTTTCAAAGTGCTGGAAGCGCCTTCTTTGGTTTCCGAACTTACCACCACGATGGGGCGGGGATTGTGGGTCATGATATTGGCGGTGGCCTGAAGACCATCCATGTGTGGCATGTTCAAATCCATGGTAATGACGTCAGGCTTCAAGGATTCCGAAAGGGCGATGGCCTCGCGGCCGTCCTTGGCGTGGCCGATGACCTGGAGCTGGCCATCGGCATTAAAAATGGCTTCGAGGACTTTGCGCATGAACGCAGAGTCGTCCACAACGAGCACGCGAAACTTTTTTGGGGCAGCGCTCACCATGGCAGTCTTATCCAACCGGCACGACGGGTCGTGCCGCCTCCGTTCCCATCAATTGTTCGACAGCGGCGAGAAGTTGGTCTTCCTGCACGGGTTTGGTGAGGAAGGCGGAAGCTCCTTCTTTCAAAGCGCGATCGCGATGTTTCGCGCCGGCGCGGGAAGTCACGACCATCACGGGGATGCGTTTTGTAGTGGGACTCTGGCGCAATTGAGCCATCAGCTCATAGCCGGTCATGCGCGGCATTTCGAGGTCAGTGATCACGAGATGGCAGCCGTATTGAGAGACAAGCTCAGCCGCTTCCAGGCCGTCGGCGGCCAACTTGGCCCGGTAACCGTTCTTTTCGAGCATGCGTCCGACGAATTTGCGCACGCTGATGGAGTCGTCGGCAACGACGATGACGCGCTCTTGCTCGACGCGGTCGATGGCTTCGGTCGGGATGGTGCCACGAGCCACGGCCGCAGAGCCGGGCGCAAAAACGCGTGAAGCGCTGGCGCTGGCCTGGACGGAGCGGCGATCGTTGGGTTCGGTGGCAACCATGCGATTCAGATCGATGAGCAGAATCAAGCTGCCGTCGGGAGCGATCGTGGTGCCGGGAAACAGCTTGACGCGGCGCAAGTATTCGCCGAGATTTTTGATGACGATTTCGTCCTTGCCGAGGACTTCTTCCACGACAAGACCCACTTGGCGATTTCCGGCATTGGCGACAACCATGCGGAAATAGCCGTTGATGGGTTCGAGAGGCGGTAGACCGAGATAGGAATCGAGGCGGACAACTTCGGTGACGACGTCGCGAACTTTGGTTAATAGCTTGCCACCAACGTCTTCGATTTCATCGGCACGCAGACGGCGAATCTCCTCTACCACGGCGAGCGGCAAAGCAAAGTGATTGGCGCCGCAGCGGACGAAAAGTGCTGGGGAGATGATCAAAGTGAGAGGAACTTTGAGGGTGAACTTCGTACCCTGGCCTGCTTCGCTCTGAACTTCGATTTCTCCATTCAAGGCATTGAGGTTGGAGCGGACCACGTCGAGTCCGACGCCGCGCCCGGCCAACTCGGTTTTGACGGTGGCGGTCGAGAAGCCAGGGTGGAAAAGCATTTCGCGGAGGTCGCGCTCGGTGAGCCGATCGGCGGTCTCGGTGGAGACCAGGCCACACTCCATGGCACTCCGCCGCACGCGTTCGTAATCGATGCCGTGGCCATCGTCTTCCACTTCGATATAGATATGGTTTCCGCGATGATAAGCGCGGAGCATGACGCGGCCCTCTTCCGGCTTTCCGACGGCCAGGCGATCGGCAGGCGTTTCGACACCGTGAGCGACGGAGTTGCGCACGAGATGAACGAGAGGGTCGGAAATTTGCTGAATGATATTGTTGTCCAACTCGGTTTCGCTTCCGGAGAAATCGAGCACCACTTTCTTCTTGGAAGACTTGGCGGCGTCGCGTACCGCACGAGAAAGCAGGGAATATAACGTGCCGATCGGAACCATGCGGGCTGCCGTGATTTCGTCCTGGAGGTGGTGGGCGAGTTTGGTGAACTCGTCGATATCGCCTTCAACGCGTCCGATGTAGCCCTCTAATTGAGAAAGAACTTCGTTTACGTCTGCGGAAATTTCCGTCATGGACCGCGAAAGAATGTTGAAATCGTCGTAGCGATCCATTTCCAGTTCGCTGAACTCGTCGAGGAAGCCGCCTTCGCCGGCAGCGGCACTTGCCAGCATCTTCTGACGCTGATTGTTGGCCCAAGGCAATCCAATTTGAGCGCGGATGCGGTTGTACTCGTACTTTTCCTGGAATTCGTTGACCTTGCCCTGCAAACGCTCCTTAGAAAAGCTGAGCGTGTCGATCATTTTTTCGAGCTCGGCGACGCGGCCGACCATCTTGGTGCGGCTGATGACCAGTTCGCCGACGGTGTTCATCATACGATCCAGACGGCCAAGGGCGATGCGGACGGACTTCGCGGCGGCGGCTTGTTTCTGAGTGGGAACAGGAGCCGATTTTGCAGCAGCCTTCTCCGTCCCTGTGCGCGTTGGTTGTGATTCCTGCGCGTTACTTTGCCCTGTGACGGATTCTTCTTCTTCCACTTCCAGGGGGGCGTATTGTGCAATGCGCCCCAAGAGGGAATCGACCCCGGCGCGCATTTCTACCTCCGTGGGCCATTCGCGACGGAGCGTCTTGCGCAGAATATCGACGGATTCGAGGCAAATATCGACAAGGGCGGGCGAGGGCTCAAGCTCGCCATCACGCAGGCGGCCAATCAGATCCTCTACGCGGTGAGCAATGGAACCCAAACGGCGCAAGCCGACTTGAGCGGCGGAACCTTTGATGGTGTGTATCGCGCGGAACAAGCGATTGATCTCTTCCGGATTGTTATTGCCCTCCAGGGAAAGGAGACAATCGCTGACGATCTGGAGATGCTCTTCGGCTTCCGGTTGAAAAAATTCCAGGATTTCGTCGGGGACGTCGTCGTCCAACGGGAGCGCGTCGAAATAAGAGCCAGTGAGGCCGGTTTGCAGGGGAGCGGAGTCCAGCGCGCTGGGCTCAATCTTCGTTACAGGCTCGGGGGCGAGAGGTTCCGTCATGCTGAGATTGAGCGGGGGCGGCTCCGGAGGGAACGCGAATCGGTAACGTTCTTTAAATGCGGCGATATCTTCGCGATGTTCCTGACCGGTATCGCTGATCTCAAGGAGGCTGGTTTCGAGCAGAGAAATTCCGTCGGACAGGAATTCCGTGAGTGGCCCATGGAGGTCGTCGCCGAGAGGGGCGTTCAATGCGTACTGAAAAACGTGGGCCAGTTTACCGGCAATTTCCGAGAAGCGCGGAAATCCGTAGCTTGCGGACGTGCCTTTGAGGGTGTGCGCGGCGATATAGAGGCGCTCCATGTCCTCGTGGCGAGGAGAAACTTCCTGCAACACCCCAACGTACTCTCGCAAATATTGCAAGTGCTCCGAGGCTTCTTGGAGGAATAACTCGACGGCTTCGCGGTCCGGAGTGCTCACGCGCGTCCCTCCGTAACGAGTTCGGGCTTCTGCAATTCTTCGGCGGTAGGCTTGCGATAGAGAATGCAATCGCCCAGCACGATGGCCTGGAACTTCACGGGCATTTTCGAAATGGATTCCGAGTGACCGAGGAACAGGTAGCCGCCGGGTTCCAGCGCATCGTAGAAACGCTGCACCAGAGCGCGACGACGTTCTTCCGTGAAATAGATCAGCACATTCATGCAGAAAATCAGATCCATCCGGCCGACATATACGGGCGAGGCCAAATTCATTTGTGCGAAGCTCACCATTTTGCGGATGCGGCTCTTTACCTGGTGGCCACCTTCGACGGCACAGAAATGGGTGGCAAGCTGTTTTTCGTTGACGCTGGCAATGCTGCGGCCGGCGTAGATGCCGCGTTCGGCGCTCTTCAGTGCCTGCCGGCCGACGTCGGTCGCGAGAATTTCGACCTCCCAGGCGTCCGCGAACGAAAGGGAATCGGAGACTGTGATGGCGATGGAGTAAGGCTCTTCACCCGTGGAACAGCCGGCACTCCATACCCGCAGGGTCCTGGGATTTCGCCAAAACTTTTTCACGTGCAGCTCGGGTAAAACGCGCTTTTCGAAAGCTTCGAACACCGCGGGATAGCGAAAGAACGTGGTCTCCTGGGTGAGCAAACGTTCCAGGAGCGCCTCATATTCCACGTTCGTCTTTCGCACGGCGCGCAAAAGCTCGGTACCGCGCGCGTAGCCGCGTTCACGCAGATGTTCGCGGACTCGCGTGGAGAGAAATCTCTCGCGCGAGGCATCGAAATGAATGCCCGTCCGCTCTTCGATCAGCATGCGGATCTCGCCCAATTCGTGTTCACTCAATCCGTGTTCCGCGCCGTGGCGCTCGCTCATGTTCTTCACGCCCTTGCCCCATCAAATCGTGAGGGCAGATGTTCCGTTCTAACGAACAGCGCCAGCCGGGGCCAAACGATGTTCGGCTTCCTCAGATACCGACCCGCCCTTGGCGTTAGCGCGGAATTGAGCGAGGGCCTCATTCAACTGATCAGACAGTTTTACGAGCTGGCTGACGGTGGTGACGGTGCTGCGCGTGCCCTGAGAGGTCTGCCGGGTAATGTTGGAAATAATCTGCATAGCGTGCGCAACGCCTTCCGTGCCGCGCACCTGCTGTTTGGAAGCGAGGGAGATCTCCTGGACGAGTTCCGCGGATTGACGGACCACACTCGAAATGGCATCCAGCGCGCGGCCGGCCTGATCGGCAAGCGTTGCGCCGGATTCGACTTCCTTGGTGCCGTCTTCCATGACGACGACCGCCTCGTTCGTCTCCGCCTGAATGGCTTTAATGAGGGCGGCGATATCCTTGGTGGCGCTACGGGAGTGTTCGGCGAGTTTGCGGACTTCGTCGGCGACCACGGCAAAACCCCGGCCTGCTTCACCGGCGCGAGCAGCTTCAATGGCGGCGTTGAGTGCGAGCAAGTTGGTCTGCTCGGTGATGTCGTTAATTACGTTGATGATTTCCGAAATTTCCAAGGAGCGGTCACCCAGGGATTTGATTTTCTTTGCGGTAGCTTGAACGGAGGAGCGGATGCGCTGCATGCCTTCCAAAGTATCGCGAACGGCGCGGTTGCCCTGCTCGGCGGCGTCAAGAGCACGGCGTGCGGCTTCGGCGCTGGCTTCGGCGTTGTTGGACACCTGTTTCATGGAAACGGTGAGTTCTTCGACGGCGCTGGAGGTGTTGGTGATTTCCTGGTCCTGTTGAGTGGCGCCGGCCTGCATTTCATCGGCGGCGACAAGGATATTGTTGGAGCAGGCGGTGACTTCCATGGCGGCCTTGCGGACGCGCTCGAGTACCTTGGTGAAATTGTCGAGCATGTAGTTTATGGAGTCGGAGACGTTGCCGAGCGCGTCGTTGGTGACCTTGCCGCGGAGGGTCAAATCGCCACGTGCGACCTGATTGATGACGGCGAGGAGGTCGGTGATGCTGCGCTGCAGGGACTCGTTGGCTTCCTGATTGAAGGAGGCCTTCGAGACCTTGGCTACGGCGCGGTTGAGGTTCTCCGCGATGTAGCCGAACTCGTCGTTTGAGGAGACTTCGGCGCGAGCCTTTCCGTCGCCAGCAGCAAGCCGCTCGGAAAAGTCCGCGAGCTCGCTAACCGGAGAGAGGATACCGCCGCCGAGTTTCCAGGCCAGGATAATGATCATGGCCAGGGCAATGACACCCGGGACGATGAGCCCAGAGGCGTCGAATCCCGTAGCGTTAGCGGACTGGCGTCCAGCGTTGTACGCCAGACCTAATACAGCAAAGAGAACGACGCCGTTGAAGATGATCAGCGCCCAGATCGTTGTGCTCAATCGCGATTTCATTACTTCCTCCCAAACACGTTCCTAAACTCTTCAGATACTCGGTCCCGGATACACTTCCAACAGCCGGCGCAGATTAATGATCAACGCCAGCCGGTCTTCATGCCGCAACATCCCGACGCAATGCGGCACGTTCTCTGGAGCTTCCTGCAACAAATCCTCGGCGTCATTTACGGAGTAGGTGCCGACGACTTCATCGGCAGCAATCCCGAGCCGCACGTCGTCATGTTGGGCGTCGCCGTGGAGAGAGGCGACAACGACATGCTTCGGCAGAAGGCCTGGGCGACGACCCTCGGTGAGTGCAATATCAATCAGAGGCACAATCGAACCCCGCAGATTGAAAATTCCCAGCATGTAACCAGGAGACAGCGGTACCTTGGTTACCAGCGGCCATTCCAAAACTTCTTCGACATCCAAAACCGGAAGGCAGAATCGCTCGCGTCCGCTACGGAAGACGACAAACTGGGATTCCGGCGCGCGTTCGCCGACCGGCGCCAGAGCTTCGAGCAATTCGCCGAGTTCCGCGTCCGCGGGAATCGGTGTCAATTGAAAGTCTTCGTTCATTCGAGTACTTTCCTCTCGCTCCTTCAAACGAAACGGCGAACGGCGCGCAAAAGCTCTTCCCGGGTAAAGGGCTTGGTGACGTAACCATCGGCGCCCTGCTGCTGACCCCAGTAACGGTCGCTGGCCGTGTCTTTCGACGTTACGAGAATCACGGGAATGGCGTTGAACTTCACGTTGCCCTTTAGTTCGCGGCAAACCTGGAAGCCATTGCGCTCCGGCATCACCACGTCCAAGAGAATCACGTTGGGTTTCTCAAGGGTGATGGCTTCTTCCACGCGCTTTGGATCACTCAACCCGATCGGCCAATAGCCTTCTGGTTCGAGCAAACCCTGAATCAGCCTGACCTGGGCCGGCGAATCATCGACGATAAGGACTTTTTTCTGCACGAGCTTAGACTCCGCGTAGTTCTCCACTTCAGAAAATTGCACGTCAGCGGCCAGCTTGAGGGTTTCCTGACGTCCCGTGCCCAGTTTTTTAAGCCGTTGTAAAGAAAAGAGATAGAGGAGATGGGCCAGGCCTCAACGACGGGGAAAGAGAGTGGCAGCGGCGTCCTCCGTCTCAGCTTGAGAAGACGTCTCAACCTCCCGCATTTCACTGGCAAGGGATGAGAATCGCTGCATGATTTCATTGATGCGTAAGGCCATGGTGTGAATGGTCTTGATTTGCGCGAGGGACTGCGCAGAAAGTTCGCCGGGTTCGAGCAAGAGCAGTTCGGCGTTACCGAGGAGGGAGGTCATGGCGTTATTGACGCTGTGCTTCATGTCCATCATGTAGCGACCGAGGGTGGCGTCGTTGGCGTTTTGCGCGGCGCGTTGTTGCGCCTGTTTTGCCAGCCGCAACGCTTCGGTGCGACGCAAGGATTCGCCCGCGACAAGGAGGACCACTTGCGTCCAGTCCTCCCGAAGGGGCACATGCAGGAGGCGCGGGTAGCGCTTCCGCAGCAGGCTCAACTCTTTTGGATCTGAAGCTGCGCAGAGAATCACCGCCGCGCTGGGGGAGATGGAGCTGAGAACGTCAATGGGTTTTTGTTCTTTGAGAGGGCCGAGCACGATGAGATCGCAGGCAACGGGCGCATCGGCCTTCCACAGATCGCTGGTGACCACGGAAAGTCCGGGAAGTTGGCGCTCCATCTGCCAACAAGCCGAAAGCAGGCGGGCAAATTCCCCGTCATCGGTAAGAATCAATGCATTCGTCGTTGGCAAAAGAAGTCCGCTCCCCGACTGTTATCCACGCCTGCCCGAACCGCACAGCAGGGAATTAAAGTTTTTCGGCCTCGTCGAGTGCCGAGAGAAGCCGCTTGGTGCTGATGCCCAAATTCACGGCCGCTTCAGTATCCTTGGCTTGTTTGGCCAGTTCGACACGTTCTTGCAAGCGGGAAACCTCGACGCGCGCGATGGGCAGGACGCGATCCAGAGACGTGGCGTTGCCCCGCTCTTTGGCTTGCTCAAGCGAGGAAGTTACCAGAGCCCGTGCCACGACTGCGCGTCGCAGATCTTCGGCAGCAGGACCATCTTCGCTGACAAACGCGGCGACTTCCCAGGAGGACATTAGCAGACGCGCTCCACCAACGCGGACGGTGGTCATCGAACGGCCACGGGAAGGAGGTGCGGAAATCAGCTGCTCCCAGACTTGCTCCATGCAGGCTTCAAAATCGAGAACAGGCTCGGTCTCTCCGGCCTTTCCTGTTCCAGGAGCGGAGGATTGGTCGCCCTGTTTGCTTGCGGGAGGCGCGGCGTGTGAATCGCCCGTGGTGGTGGATGCGGGCGCCGAAGCGTTCACTACAGGGATGCTCACCAGGGGTTTACCCAGGACACGCTCGATAGTGCGCTCCACATCGGAGCGCAGTGCCAGAAGCTTCTCGAAGGCTTGATTTACCGTGCGTTCGTTGTACTCCTTCTGAAAGGGCTGTTTCCATTCGTCGGCCAGCTGGCGGATCTTGTTGAGCGGTTCGGTGGAGGTCAGACCGAAGGCCTCGCAACCGACGGTTTTTGCTCCGGCACTTTCGAGATGATTGATTCCCGAACGAATGTAAATCAGGTCTGCGTGCATTAATTCGATGAGCGTACGACGAAGCAGAAAGTTGAAGCGTACAAAAGCAATCATGGCGGCGGGGTCGTAGAACATTCCTCCTGCGCCTTCCTTGACCCTGCGGCCCTGTTCGATGAAATTGGTTTTCAGGATGTCGCGAAGACTTTTGAAGGCGCGGAGCGTGAGGATCATCTTCTCGAGAGGCTCGCACCAACTGAGAGGAGTGCAGTCCACATCGCCAAGGACGGGTTTCATGACCTGGGCAACGTCGGGCAGTTCAATCTGCTTGTGGTAGATCTTCGCCGGGGCGCACAAGGCGAAGTACTGAACAAGGAGGAAATCGATCTTGTCCCGGTCCGGGTTGGACTTCGAAGACTTGCGCAGGTGGCGCATAATGAGAGCGCGGAGGCCGCTTTCGCTAGCGTTCAACGTGGTGGTCTGGAGGAGCTGACGCAATTGATGGACCTGGACCTGTTGATCCATGGAGTCCAGCCAGACATGTACCTGCTTGGAAAATGAGTCGTCCACCTTCTCCGTGAGAACCCGCTTATTCTGCGGAAAGGGAATTTCGATCTGCAGGTGCTTGGCGAGTGCGAGATAGATGGGGAAAACGGAGCGCGTTTCCTCCCATTGCGCTTGCTTGGCGGCCTCGGATTTGGGCGGAGCAGGCAAATTTAGAGTTGTAATCAATTTATTCACGGTTGCATCATCCATTCGCAGGGGCGATCCAGAAATCGCACGGCAACCGCTTTGCGGCCTTGGTGATATTGCAAAGCGATTACGGCAGCCTCTGCCGGATGTCCTCCTCCATCTCGAACAAGTCGGACGCGGTCGTCAAACTCGAGCGCCAGTTTCGACAGGAAGATGGCGTATTCCTTAGTGCCAAATTCCACCACGGTTGCTTCCTGAACCCTCAGCTGTCCGGGCCGCTGTGGCGTGACGCGCACCGGAATGAGCACACGGGGAAGCTTTGGAAAAAAGCGAGCGAGTTGTCCTGCGCATTCCCGTTCATCCGCGATAAGAGTCATCCCTGAATGGCCCCGTAGCTGTTAGGAGTGCGCGAGTCGCGAGTCCCAGTCGCATCCAGAGTGAATACACACCGAATGAAACCGAGGGCGCACTGTCCCGCAAAGGGATTTGCACGCCGGAAGCCAAAGGTAGTCGGAAGTTTGGCGGCAAGGAAATAGTTGAAAGGAATGGGCTTACGAATTTCCTGTGAACCGAGAGAAGCGAGAATGTCTCAGGCTGAAACAGTTCGTCTCAGCTAACAGAGCGTTCTCTGCCTTACAGGTTGAGACGGCCTAACGGCCGGCGGCGCGAACTTCAGGCTCTTTTTCAGGCGCGGATCCGGCGCTACCGCGCGGGGCGATGTTATAGCGCTTCAGTTTGCGGTAGAGCGTGGCGCGACTGATGCCCAGCATCTTGCCGGCCAGGGCCTTGTCGCCATGCGCTTGTTCGAAAACACGAAGGATGGTCATGCGCTCCATCTCCGCCAAAGCGGTGGTGGAGAGAGAGGTGGCGTCCCGGGGAGTCATCTCCGGAGTCGCGGGCTGTTCCGTGCGGATAGCTGGTGGCAGGTCTTGGACGTCGATCGTTTGGTGGTCGCCGAGGGTGACGGCGCGGGCAATACAGTTTTCGAGTTCCCGCACATTGCCGGGCCAGTCGTATTGCAGAAGGCTCTTCATCGCCGCGGCGGTAACCTGAAGGTGGATCGTAGGCGTATAGCGATTCAAGAAGTGATGGACGAGCATGGGAATATCGGAGCGGCGCTCGCGGAGAGGCGGCAAGTGGACAGTGACGACATTCAGGCGGAAATAGAGATCTTTGCGGAAGGTCCCCGCGCGATAGGCGGCTTCGAGATCGCGGTTGGTGGCGGCCATCACGCGTACATCGACATCGATTTTTTCATTGCTGCCAACCGGACGGACTTCTTTTTCCTGCAGGACGCGCAGGAGTTTTGCCTGCATTTCGAGAGGAAGCTCGCCAATTTCGTCGAGGAAAATAGTTCCCCCATTCGCGGCTTGAAAAAGGCCCGCCTTGGTTTTCGTGGCGCCGGTGAACGCACCCTTTTCGTAGCCGAAGAGTTCGCTTTCCATCAGCGTGGGGACGAGGGCGCCGCAATCCACCGCGACGAAATTGGATTTGGCCAAGGCGCCACGGAAATGGATGGCCCGGGCAACGAGTTCCTTGCCAGTGCCGCTTTCACCGGAGATGAGTACAGGTGTACGTGTATCTTTGAGCCGCGAAATCATGCGCAAAACGTCCTGCATGCCCGCGGAAGTGCCGATAATGCCGTCGAGGTTTTCGTCGGTGTTCACCTTCTCGCGTAAGAAGGCATTTTCGTTGACCAGGCGGACTTTTTCCGCCATGCGTTGGAGGAGCAGGCGCATTTTCTCAACGCGGAAGGGCTTTTCAATGTAATCGTAGGCGCCGAGCTTCATGGCATCGACAGCGGATTCGATCGAGCCGTGACCGGTCATGATGGCAACTTCTGTGCGTGGGAGGAGACCCTTTATTTGTTTCAGTAAATCCACGCCGGACTGGTTAGGAAGCTTAAAGTCCGAGAGCACCACATCGGGCGGATCGGTTTCCAGACGCGTGGAAGCGGTTTCGGCGCTTTCCGCCTCATCGCAAGCGAAACCCAGGGAGGAGCCGATGGTCATGCAGAGCCGGCGGATGCTCTGCTCGTCGTCCACTACCAAGAGCTTAATGCGCATATCGTCAGTCATGGTTTTCCGAACGTCATCTCCACAGTCGATATCAATTGCTGAACTCGAAAAGGTTTCTCAATGCAGGGAGTGGTGCTGCCGGAAAGAAGTGATTGAGTCTCGCTGTTGGCGGTATCCCCGCTGATTAAGATGATGCGCTCGCCCAATTCCGGCCGGTGGACCTGGATCCATTTGTGAACATCCCCGCCGTTAATGTCCCCCGGCATGCGGATATCAGAGATGACGCCGGCATAGGTTTCGGTAGAAAGCTTGTGCAGGCCTTCCGCGCCGGTAGAGGCCTGAACGACGCGGTAACCACGACGCTCGAGAGCGGCGCGAACGAAGGCGCTGACCGAGGCTTCATCCTCGATGAGCAAGATGGGCGCCAAGGCAGGATTGGTTTGCGTGCCGCTCACCGTCCCCCCTCCGTGGCCGCAGCCGCTAGCGAGCTCTCCGTGGCAATGGGAAGGCGAACGACGAAGGTGCTCCCGCTTTCCCTCTCATTGTTCCAGCAAAGAATCTCTCCGCCGTGAGCACGAACGATGCCGTAGCAGATACTGAGGCCCAAACCGGTTCCTTTACCTGCCGGCTTGGTGGTGAAGAAAGGATCGAAGATGCGGTCTGGCTCGCTGACTCCCGTGCCGTTATCGATGAATGCAATTTCAATTATGTCCATGGTCTGGCGGGTTCGGATGCGAATTTTGCCGTGATTTCCAGACTCCTGAATAGCGTCGTATGCGTTGTTGAGAATGTTTAGAAAGACCTGCTGTAATTGCTGTGGATCGCCCATAGCCATCTCGAGGTTTTCGTTGAATTCTTCGCTGACCTCGACACCGTGACTGGAAAAGTCGTAGCTGCGAAGCTTGATGGTCTGGCGAAGGATGGTGTTCACGTGCATCGGCTCGCGCTGAGCGGGGCGTTGGCGGGCAAAACTGAGAAGGCCCTGCACGATCTCTTTGGTTCTCTGCGTTTCGCGGAGGATGATTTGGAGTTCTTCTCGCGCGGAAGCCGGAACTTGAGGATCCTCCAGCAAAAGGTCGGTGAATCCCAGAATCGCCGCGAGGGGGTTGTTCACTTCATGAGCGACACCGGAGACGAGGCGGCCGATGGTGGCCATTTTCTCGGCGTGGGCGAGTTTGGCCTGCAAGAGGACGGCGTCGGTAATGTCAGTCATGACCACCACCACGCTATTGACCTGATTGGACTCGTCGCGGCTTGGGCTCAAACTGACGGAGAAATGACCCATGGAGCCGTCACTGCGTTTTACGCGCAATTCCAGGTTTTCGACTTGCTGCCCATTGGCGGTGGTCTGCAGGGCTGCTTCGAAATCCTGGCGATGCGAATTTTCAACCCAGCGGACCAGGCGCTGTCCGATTAGCTCTGCCTCGCGATAACCTGCCTCAAAACAGCGGCGATTCGCATAACTGATGAGTCCCGCTGTATCGAGCAGCAGGATCATGCTCTGGGTTGTGTTTAGGATTTTTTGATTAAAATCGCGCTCGCGTTGCAATTGGGACTGAAACATCTTTTGTTCGGTCACGTCCAGCATCAGGCCACGGATTTGCACCACGCGGCCCTGGGCATCCCGAACGGCGCTGATGTTTTGTAAAGTGTGGAGAAGGCTGCCGTCTTTCCGCCGCAGTGTCTCTTCATAGTTGCGAAGCGCACCGCGTTCGGTAATGGTGCGGACGAGTCGTTCCTTGGCGGCAGGCGTGGGATAAAGATGCGCGCTTACATCGGCGCGAAGGAGTTCTTCGCGCGATTCATAACCCAACATGCGGACCATGGCATCATTCACATCGAGAAACTGGCCTTCTGGCGTGGCGAAGAAGAGTCCTTCTTGAATGTTGTCGAAAAGTTCGCGGTAACGGCGCTCCGCCTCTCGACGGTCGCTGATGTCTTTGAGCACGTGAATGGTGCGACCATCTTCTTCGGTGGCGCCACGAGTCCGCGAGGTGGAGACGAGGAATGTGCGGCCTTCGCCGGTGGCGATATATTCTTCGCGGAGTTCAAACGTGTTTTGGCAGAACGGGCAGGGAAGCGCACTGCCAGTCTCCGCGATGTGTCTCAAGCTGCGCATAGCTTCGCCAACAAGGGCAACGGGCGGTATTCCAATGTGAGTAGCGAGCGAGCGATTGGTGCGAACGATATTCCAAGCCTGATCGTGGACGACGATATAGTCACTGATGGCGTCAATATCTTCGACCCACTGCTTCTTCGAACGCTCCAGTTGAGAAAAACGCCGGACCTTCTCCATGACTAGGGCGGCATAGCTGCCGAGGGCGGCGAGGAGTCGTTCCTCTTCCGTGGACATCTGGGCCGTGTCGCGAAGGAGACAAAGGGTACCCATCAGTTCGTGATCGCTGGCATAAATAGGATAGAAAGCACAAAACGAACTGGTGCCATCCCAGGGCACGATTTCGAGACTGGGGCGCCGCTGCTTCATCTTTGTTGCGAACCAGTTCCGATCTTCTTCATTGGCTGGAAGGCTGATCATCCGTCGATGCAGTTCAACCCGGTTACCGTGAATCTCTCCTAAGCATCCCCACTGCGCCTTGAGCATTTCTGTGGCACGTGCTGCGAGACCGGCAAGAAAAGTAGGCAATTCGCGGCAGTGGGCCGCTTCCACGGCGAGATCCATGAATTCATGAGAGATATCGAGAGGCGATCGATTGTAATTCGGGAGCTTGCGACTGCGACTCGTCGTAGCGTGCCGTTTTGGGATTGAGGTGCGCTCGCGCATAGGGTCTAAAAGGGTGTAGTGCGTCTCAAAATAAGAAACCCAGCACAACTACGCTACTGAGCCATCTCAAACTGAGTCAATGAACGTTCCAAAATGTGACACGCATCGGTTACCTGTCCGAGGGGACAGCTGAGGCGGGAGGTCTCAGGCTGAGACGATAGGAAGCCTCGAAGCGAGCGAATGAGACGAGAAGAAGAGGTTACGCAGAGAGTGCGAATTCAAGGAGCGACCCATAACCAGTTGATAAAAAATAGGTTGCAAACGGGGTAAGGGGAAAAAGCACGCGAGGAAAACGTCTTAGGATACTGGCACTCCACTTGCCTTCTCTCACCTGGGTTAGTTTCCCATCTTGGGAGGGAGTGGTGTCCATGGGACGTTCGTGCGGTAATCGGTTTCTCGCCGCAGTGGGGGTGATGGTACTGACGGGGGGAATGGCGGCAGCGCACCAATCATCGGTCGAAGATAGCAAGCGCAAGATCAAGTTCAAAAGCAACCCGACGTACTCCGAGCTCGCACGGACGATGCACATTGCCGGCAGGGTGAAGATCGAGATCGTCATCGCGCCGGACGGTCACGTGAAGAGTTCCCGCGCGATTGGCGGTCATCCTCTGCTCGTGCAGTCTTGCCTGGATGCGGTCAAGGAATGGAAATTCGAAGCAGCGCCAGAAGAGACGACACAGATCATCGAGTTTGAGTTCAAGTAAGAGAGAGACTCGCGGCTCGCGGCAATCGAAAAGCAATTGAAGTGACACTCGGGAGTAATGGGCAGTGGAGGAAGTGACGCAATGACGATCGGAAGACAACTCTACAAAGGTTTTGGCGTAGTTCTGGCGATATTGGCAATTCTCCTGTGCGTGGACCTCGCTTCGCTATGGAAGGCACGTTCGGCTAGCAATGAGGCAGCTGCAACCCTGGAAAGTGTACGCACGGCGGAAGCGGTTCGCTATCAGATCATGCAAAACCGTCTGAACCTGAACAATTTCCTGCTAAGTGGCGATCCCCGTGACGAGGACAAAGTGAACCGGGGCTTCGGAGAGCTGAGCGACATCATCAAGCGCGGACAGTCGCAATCTAACAACGAATTCCTGCGCACGGCGCTGATTCAAGTGGAGAGCACGGAAGCGAGCTGGGCCGACAATTTTGCGAAACCCCTGTTGGCCAAACGGCACCAAGTTGATTCAGGTGACGCGACCGTGTCTGACCTGCAAATTTTCTATCTTCAGAAGGACCCGGCCTCGTGGTTGGCGAAGTCCTCGGGAGTGCTGGATCAGGCGAACTCCGACATCAGCAAAGCGCTGGTGGATTCACAGGCCAATGCTTCCCGTGCCAGCACGGTTGCGGGGAGCGCGATCATTATCGGAACTATAATCGCGATTGTGATTGGGGTTCTAGGAGCCTACCGAACCGCAAAATCGATCACTGAGCCCCTGCAACATTTGATTACCGTAGCCCGTGACATCGGCGATTCGGGCGACTTGGATCAGAACATCGACATTCATCGCAACGACGAAATTGGGGCCCTAGCCACTACGTTCAACAACATGGTGGCTTACCTGAAGGAAATGGCGGCGGTGTCTATGGCTGTGGCCGAAGGAGACCTCACCGTGGAGGTAACCCCGCGTTCGAAGAGGGACACGCTGGGAAACGCGTTCGTAAGAATGTCGCATGGGCTGCAGGAAATTGTGCGCACAACGCGTGACGGGGCTTCGCAAGTCTCGGCGGGATCAAACCAAGTGGCTGGAGCGGCAGATGAATCGGCGAAGGTCAGCGTGCAGGCATCTTCGGCGATTGAAGAAGTAACGAGCACGATGCATGAAATGAGCATCAACGTGCAGAACGTCGTAAAAAACACGCAGGTGCAAGCGTCCAGCGTCGCGGAGACTTCTGCATCTATCGATCAGATGGTGACATCTATCCAGCGCGTGGCGGACACCGCCAAGGTGCTGCTGGATATCGCAAACCGTTCGCGGGAAGAAGTGGTTACCGGGATTCAGACAATGGAAAAGGCCACGGACGGATTGAACCGCACGAACCGCGCGATCCAGTCCTCTGCCGAGATCATCAACATCTTGGGACATCGCGCCGACGACATCGGAAAGATTATCGAAGTGATTGACGATCTTGCCGAACAGACAAACCTACTCGCGCTGAACGCTGCGATTGAAGCAGCGCGCGCAGGAGAGCATGGGCTGGGGTTTGCGGTGGTCGCCGACGAGGTCCGCAAGCTAGCAGAGAAGTCCACGCAATCCACCAAGGAAATCGCTGACCTGATCCAAAGCATCCAGCGGGAAGCACGGCAAGCTGTAGAAAACATGGAGCACAGCACGCGGATTGTGGAAGAGGGCTTGAGTCTAGGGAACGATTTGGGATCAGCGCTGCACAAGATTTCGGACGTGGTCACGGAAGTTTACAAGTTTTCACAAGAGATTGGTGCGGCCACGAACGAGCAGTCCGTGGGTTCGTCGCAAATCGCGAAGGCCACCAACCGGCTGACGGAAATTACGCAGGAAATCAACTCAGCGGTGGAAGAACAGGCTTCGGGAGCGCAAGCGGTCGTGAGGGCGATGGACAAGATGCGCGAACTGGTGCAGCAATCGGCTTCCAGTTCGACGGAGCTGTCCGCCGCCGCAGAACAAATGCTAAAGCTTTCGCGCAACCTGCTGGACAACATGGACCGCTTCGTAATCGACCGTTCAGGACACTTGCGTAGCCGCAGAGAAGGTGCTTTGCCGCGCCGCCCGGTATCGTCGCAGGAAGCGCGGGAGTATGAGTTAGCGGAAGTGAGTCGTTCCTGATACGGAGCGTTTCATGCAGAAAGATTGCCAGCTCGTTGGATTTCGAATCGGCGAAGAAACCTATGGGGTTCAGATCGGCTCGGTGCGCGAGATCGTTCGCGTACCGGAGATCACGGTGGTACCGAACGCACCGGAAATGATTGAGGGGGTCATCAATCTTCGCGGAAAAATCATCCCGGTGATGGATTTGCGGAAGCGTTTTGGGAGTTCCTGCACGCAAGCGGACAAGAAAAACCGCATTTTAGTGGTGGATCTGGAAAACAAACTCCTTGGATTGATTGTCAGTTCTGCTTCCGAGGTTCTGAAGATTCCGCCGTCGGAAATTGAGCCTCCCGGCGCTGTTTTCGCGGAGGGCGAATCGAGCTATGTGACTGGAGTTGGCAAGCTGAAGGGACGCCTCGTCATTCTTCTGGACATCGCCAGGCTGCTGCGCCAACCGGAATACAAGAAACTTGAGGAGGCAGCGATACCCGTCGAGTTATCACGATAGAGCCGCTCTGCGACTGTGGAGAGCCGCTCGCTTGACGGGGGACGCGATCATCCAGCATGGGAACGATTACCGCGCATATTCAGCTTACCGAAGCGGAGCTCAAGCTCCTGCAGACGCTCGTTTATCAAGAGTGCGGGATGTACTTCGATGAGCGGCGATCACATTTTCTGAAGGATCGTCTGCAGCGCCGGCTGAAGGCCTGCCAGCTCGATTCGTTTTACAGCTACTACCGGTTGCTGACGAGCCGCGAGGGGCGGAATGAACTAGCGCTGTTGCTCGAGAACTTGACGGTCAACGAGACCAGCTTTTTCCGCAACCGGCCGCAACTGGATCTGCTACAGAAATCAGTGCTTGAAGAAATTTTGCACCACAAGCAGGAGCGCCGAGACTGGAACCTGCGAGTGTGGAGCGCAGGATGTTCTGCGGGACAGGAACCGTACTCGGTCGCGATTCTCATTTGCGATGCGCTGGCCTACTACTACCTGAGAAATCCGCTGCCGTTCGATATGCCTTCGCCCAAACCGCTGATTCCGCCGCCGTGGAAGCTTGAGATCGTCGCTTCCGACATCAGTTATGCGAGTTTGCGGTCGGGCCAGGAAGGCTTGTATACAGAAATCCAGATGGAGCCGGTCGATTACACCACACGGCTGAGATACTTCGAGAAGTCTGCGGACAAGTACACCGTCAAGCGGCAGTTGAAGGAATTAGTCCAATTCGACTTCCATAATCTGAAAACGGAATTTTTGCCGCGGCGGAACGATATTATTCTGTGCCGCAATGTGATGATTTATTTCGATGAAGCGGAACAAAAGCGGTTGATCGATAAGTTCTGGCATTGCTTGAATCCCGGCGGGTATCTGTTTGTCGGTCACGCTGAGAGCCTGTTTGGACTCACACAGAAGTTTCGCATGGTGCATGAAAACAACGGCACTGCCTACAAGCGGCTTGAGGGGGCAACTTGAGTTTCTTGCCCGAGGATCGAGGAGCGGAACTGCGTGCACTGTTTTTCGAGAGTGCGGCGGAAGTGCTCCAGGTTATCAATGACACCGGTCTGCAACTGGAGAAGCACCCGGCCGATGAAGAACTCATCCGGGGTGTGCGCCGAGCCGTGCACACGCTGAAGGGAGACTCTGCTGCCTGCGGATTCACGAAGCTGAGCGAAATCAGCCACGAATTGGAAGACATTCTCACACTTCAGGTCGCCCAATCACATGGCGCCGAGCTTGCGGAAGTAATTCTTTCCGCTGTGGATTTATTCGAAAGCATGCTGGGCGCGTATCAAAAGCAATTGGAGCCACCTTCCGTCGATGCATTTCGTTCCTTGATTCACCGACTGCTCCAAGCGCCCGTGACTTCACATTTGACGGGAGATGGTGCGCCCACGATACCAGCGAGTTTCCGTTGGAATGAATATGAAGGGCTGATGATTTCCGAGGCGGTGCTGCGAGGCGAAGCGGTCTACAACATAGCCTTGCGTATCGATCCGAACAGCGCCATGCGTGCCGCGGCTTTCCAATTGGTTCGCAATGTGCTTCACGCCTGCGGCACGGTCATCGCCTTGCGGCCGGAGGACAACCTGGCTGCAGCGTCGGTCGAGATCGTGGAAGCCGCGTTGGCGAGCGCGCATCCGTTGGAACATATTTCGCACCGCTGCCGCATACCTTCGGTTGTCGCTGATCTGCGCATCGAACAAGCAACACAGGCTGAGGCGGCGGAGCATCAGCTTCTGGGCGACATGCTGGAAGCGCAGGCTGCTCAAATCACGGCCCGTGCCGCCGAAGGACACGACCCGGTGGCGACAAAGCAAACCGCCGGCGCGTCGGCTGTTGCCGCCGTAACGGAAAGCTCACTGCGAGTAGACGCTGCGCGCATTGATGCGGTGATGAACCTGGTGGGCGAGTTGATTATCGGGAAATCGATGCTGCATCGAACGCTTTCGGAATTTGACCAGAAACACGCGAGAGATCCGATGCGCGTCAAATTCGCGGAGGCACTCGCGTTCCAGTCGCGTATTCTGGACGAACTTCACAAATGCGTGCTGAAGATCCGCATGGTGCCGGTCGAACAGTTGTTCCGGCGCTTTCCTCGTGTGGTTCGAGACATAGCCAAATTGTGCGGGAAGGACGTAGCGTTGGAAATTGCCGGGGAGCATACGGATCTGGACAAGAGCATTCTGGATGCCCTGGCGGAGCCCCTGACGCACATTGTTCGCAACGCCGTCGATCATGGGATCGAACCCGCCGATGATCGTCTGGCCTGCGGCAAGGCCGCGCGGGGCACGATTTCATTGAACGCCTACCATCAAGGCACCCAGGTGGTCTTAGAAGTTCACGATGATGGGCGTGGCATCGACTTGGAGCTAGTTCGTGAACAGGCTGTGAGAAGCGGCTTGATCAGACAGGATGACGCGCTGCGGCTCCTTGAGCAGGACATTCTCAATCTCATTTTCGAGCCGGGTTTCAGCACCGCCGCGGAGGTTACGGAGATTTCTGGGCGTGGCGTGGGGATGGATGTCGTAAGGACCGTGCTCGATCGGTTGAAGGGGACGGTGCACATTTCCTCGGTGAAAAGAGAGGGAACGACGATTCAGCTTCGGATGCCGCTAACGCTGGCGAGTATTCAAACACTGTTGTTCCGCGTTTCCGGGCGTCTTTTTGCTGTGCCACTTTCTTCGGTCATCGAAATAACGAGAATCAGCGAACAGGAAATTCATCGCGTCGACCAGAAGGAAGTGCTGCGTTTGCGCGACCAGGTGCTCACGCTTGTGCGGTTGAGCAACCTAAGCAGGATCCATGCGGTGGAAGCTTCCGACACGAAAAAGAAAAAGAGCTATGTGGTGGTGATTGGGCAGGCGGAGAAACGATTCGGCCTGTTGGTCGATAGCATGGTGGGAGAGGAAGAGCTGGTAATCAAGGCGCTGCCCGGAGAGATCGTCTCGAGCGATCTAGTGAGCGGCGCGTCGATCCTGGGGGACGGTACGGTGGTGTTGATCTTGAATGTTCCGGCAATTCTGACGAGGCTGTCACGTTCGTTGCCGCTGGGGGCGATTGCATGAAAGGCCGAGTCCGAGTGCTGGTCGTGGATGATTCCGCGCTGATGCGGAAATTGATTCCACTCATTCTGGAAAGGGATCCCGATATTGAAGTCGTTGGGACAGCGATGGATGGTGCGTTCGCATTGAAGAAGATCGCGGAATTACAGCCGGACGTGGTCACGCTGGACTTGGAGATGCCGCGCATGGATGGCATCGAGACGTTGCGATCGATTATGCGGAACGCGCCGCTCCCGGTGATTGTCTTCAGCACGCATTCGAGGGAGGGTGCGTACTCAACATTTAAAGCCCTGGCGCTGGGCGCGATTGATTTCGTGGCCAAGCCCAAGGATGCCGCCGCAGGCAATCTGGACCCGATCGCCTATCAATTAGCGGAGAAAATTAAAGTAGCGAAACGCGCGGGAGGCCCGAAGGTACTCCCCAAGCTTGAGCCGGAAGCGCCAGTGCAGCAGAAAAATCGAGCGAGGGTGGCGGTTCCACCGAATCGCATTATTGGCATTGGCATTTCCACCGGTGGACCGAACGCGTTGCAATATGTGCTTTCGCAAATTCCCGCGGATTTTCCGGCCAGTATTGTGATTGTCCAGCATATGCCAGAAGGATTCACGGATATGTTCGCGCGGCGATTGGATGAATGCTGCGCTTTGGACGTGCAGGAAGCAAAATCTGGCGACCTGTTGGTAGCTGGACGCGTGCTGATTTGTCCCGGCAACCGCCACATGATGGTTCGGCGGATGCCACGCGGGGAAATGGCCATACTCTCCGACGGACCGCCGATCAACGGCCACCGACCGTCGGTCGACGTGCTTTTTCACTCCGTTGCGCAGGAATTCGCGCTGACCGCCGTGGGGATTCTGATGACGGGGATGGGCGATGACGGCGCCGAAGGCTTAGGCGCAATCCGGGCCGCGGGTGGAATGACGATCGCGCAGAGTGAAGAAACTTGCGTGGTGGGTGGAATGCCGCGCGCCGCTATCGTGAAGGGATACGCAAACAAGGTATTACCGCTGGACGCCTTGGCTGCTTATCTGGTGAGCCAGTACGGCGGAACTCTTGGTGGCGAAAAAACCGATGCGTCCGAGAAATCGGACAAACATGAAAAGAACGAGAAAAACGAAAAAGTTCCAGTTTCAACTCCGCGTGCCTGACCGGGCCTACGGAGCAAAGGAGAAGGTTATGCAACAGTTCTCAGCGCTACTTCGGAAAGACCAACAACCTGTCCGCTATCTGGTTGTGGACGACTCCGTCTTCGCCCGCAAGAACCTTATCAAGATGATTGAGCAGTTCGGCGGGGAGGTAGCCGGTGAAGCCGGAGATGGTCTTACGGCGATCGCGGAATACAACCGCTCGAAGCCCGACATCGTGCTGATGGACATCACCATGCCGCAGATGGAAGGGATCGAGGCCGTGGAGCGCATCGTGCGGCAACACGCGGATGCGCGTATCGTCATGGTCTCGTCTGTAGGTTATCAGGAAAATATTCTCGCGGCGCTGCAGAAAGGCGCCAAGCATTTCGTTCAAAAACCGGTGAAGCCCGAAGTACTCTACGAAATCCTTCGCTACGTTCTGGGAGACGATCCAAATGCTGCGGGCGCACCCGTGGCGCTCGCAGGGGAGCATCAACTATGAGAATGGAGCTCATCCAGCCGTTTATTAATGCCGCGGACGCAGTTTTTGCGGAATCGCTTCAGGCGCCGACGAAAATCGCGGACCTGACGATGGACGAGAACACATACCGGCGTAAGGGTGTTGCAGCGCTCATTGCCATCAAGGGAGACATCGAGGGGCGGGTGATCCTCGATCTCGCGCCAGAGGTGGCTATGCGGGTGGCGAATCACATGGCGGGCAGTCCGCTGCCGGAGAGCGAACAGGTGGTGTGCGAAACGGTGTGCGAACTGGCCAACATGGTCATCGGCAATTCCGTGACGCTGCTGAACGACCAGGGTTTCCGGTTCAAGGTGTTTCCGCCGGAGATTCACATGAGTGAACAAGGGCTAGGCGGAAACGTTGACACGGAAGCAATGGTGCTGTGCATCGAAACCCCTTGCGGACAGATTTATCTGAACATTTCAATGCACTATTTGCACCGCCGGCGCCGCGAGCAGGCGGCTGTGCCTGCGCTCGACTAAGAGTTTCCCCAGCTCCGCTCCGCCCCGCAGGGTGCGGAACACTCTGCACCCTGCTCCCCGTCTTGTTCCTTCCCGCCTGTAGTAAACTCCTACGGTCCCTGTGGGTGAATGAAGAACTGCTTGTTGCGGAGGCGCAGGTTGATTCGAACTTTTTTGATTGCCGGTTTCCTCTTGCTCTCATCTACATCGTTGCTCCCGCAAAGCGCAACTGGACCGGATACACCGGAAGCGGGGTCCACAGAAGACATCAACAAAGCGACGACTGAACCGAATTTCCTTTCTCCCTGGGTTTCCTTTGTTCCAGCGTCCGGGAAGGTGCCGTCACCTCGCGCTTTTCTTGGGCGAATCATGGGCGCGCAGGGAGAATTGCTCGATTCTTCGAAGGCGTATTCCTACTGTCGGGCACTCGCGGCGTCTTCCCCTCGCGTGCGCGTTTTCACGATAGGCAAATCTGAGGAAGGACGCGAGATATTGCTCCTAGCCATCGCCGACGAAAGGGGCATCGCCGGGCTGGAGCAACTCAAAGCGGCTTCGGCGGCGCTGGCCGATCCTCGGAAGACTGATTCCACCGCAGCCGAAAAGCTCATCTCTACTTCTAGGCCGATTTATTACTTTAACGCCGCTTTGCATTCGGATGAGACGGGATCTACGGAGTCGGTCCTGGAGCTTGCTTACCGGCTCGCGGTCTCCGAGCAGCCCATGATCCAGCGGATTCGCGAAAGACTGGTGGTACTGATCAATCCGGTTTCTAACCCAGACGGGCGCGATAAGCAGGTGGAATGGTTTTACCGCTACCTGAAGGGTAAAACGGACCGAGACACGCTTCCGCGGCAAGCGCCGCCCTATTGGGGAAAATACGTTTACGTGGATATCAATCGGGATGCGCATCAACTGACACAGGAAACCACGAAAGCGGTTTCGCGCATGTTCTTCGATTGGCATCCGACGGTGGTGCACGACCTCCACGAGAGTGTGCCATTGCTTATGACATGGAATGGAACGGGCCCGTATAACCCTCATGTCGACCCGATCACGTTTGGTGAATTTCTGGCGTTGAGTTTCTATGAGGTGCAGACCCTGACGGGGCTGGGCATGCCTGGGGTGTCGACCTGGAATTTTGGTGAGGGTTTTTCGGAGCTGTACCTCGATTCAGTGGCTATGAATCACAATGCGATCGGGCGAGGCTACGAGACGTTTGGAAATGGAACGGCGGAAACGCTTACGCAATCGCTTGGTGCGGAGGACACTTCACGCGAGTGGTATCGGCCTCTGCCGCCGCCGTCGGGGAAGTTCTCCTGGTCGGCGCGCGACAACGTGAATTACAACGAGACGGGGATGCTCGTCGCGCTGGACTACGCTGCGGCGAATTCGAAGGAACTCTTGCGCAATTTCTATACAAAAGGATTGCACTCCTATCACAAAGGCATAAATGAGGCTCCTTATGCGTTTGTGATTCCGGAAGACCAGGGTGATCCCGAGCGCGTGGCTCAGCTCGTAAGCCTTCTGCTGAGCCAGCACATTGAAGTGAGCCGTGCGAAGGGGGCTCTCCTCTTGAAGGAAGGGTCGTTTCCGGCGGGGACATACGTCGTAGGGCTGGACCAACCTTATCGGAATTATGCGGTCGACTTGCTGATGCCGCAGAATTATCCGAAAGATGCGACCGAGCCTTACGATGATGTTTCCTGGGACTTGCTGGCGCACTACCATTTGCAAGCCACGGCCACAGCGGATGCCTCGGTCCGCACTGCCAATCTGGCAGTGCTGACGGAAGCGCCACGCCCAACCGGGAAAATCTCAGGCGGTGGATCGGTCTTCTTATTGAAGGACCAGGGGCAGGAGGGACTGTTCGAAGCGCGTTACCGGCTCTCTGGATTTGAAGTGCAAATTGCCGAGAAGGGCTTCGTTGCCGATGGCGTCAATTACCCTGCAGGTTCGTGGATAATTCCTCGACAGGCTGGACTTACGGAAGCATTGAAAGACGCGGCGGAACGGTTGGGGCTCAGTTTTGCTGGATCGACTGTCGCACCCACTGTTCCGCACCATTCGGCCGAGGTTCCACGGCTCGGGGTGTGGGTGCCATGGGCGGACACGGATTCGATCGGCTGGGTGCGTTATTCGCTAGATCAACGCAGAGTGCCATACGTGTATGTTCGAGATGAGGATATTCGTGCGGGAAGATTACGGGACAAAATTGACGTGCTGCTCTACGGCCACGTCGATCTAGAGTTGGCGGAGCAGATCCAGGGCATTCCGAAAATATGGAGCCCGATGGCGTTCAAGAAGACGCCGCAGACGCCAAGTTTTGGCACGCCGGCCGAATCGGACGATATCACGGGCGGGATTGGCTGGGAGGGACTGGCGCAGATTCAGGAATTCGTGGAGCAGGGCGGATTGCTTGTGACGCTCGGCAGCGGGTCCCTGCTTCCTCTGGAAGGCGGGATTGTGCGAGGCGTTCGACGCGATGCAGGGGGAGTGCCGCGGAGTTCGCAGGGAGGCGGTGTGGAATCGGCAGCAGCGTCACAGCAAACGGAGACGCGCACACCCGGCGCCCATGTTCGCGTGACGTTCGACAGACCGGAACATCCGATTGCCTACGGGTATCCAGAGCGCACCTATGTGTTTCGCCAGAACTTTCCGTTGTATGCGACGCCACGGAGATGGTTGCGCATGGCGTACTGCACCACTTGCCTGGATGGGCCTGTGGATAGCAGCAGCGTTGTGCTGGAATGGGGAGATCGTGAGGGCGAGCCGTTCCTGGTGAGCGGCCAGGTGTGGGGAGAAGGGAAATTGATCGGGCGGCCGGCGATACTGGATTCACAGGTGGGTCACGGTCATGTGGTCACCTTCAACTTCAATCCACTTCATCGTGATTTGAATCGCGGCGATCAGCGCATGCTCTGGAACACGATCATTAACTGGCAGGCGATTCTTGTGCCTTCCGCCAGATAGCTGGCAGAAGCAATCGCTGGCTAGTCCGGAGGTCGCAAATAGGCGGCTCCATGACGAAAGAGACCGGCATTCGAGATAGGTTGCGAAAACACGATGCGAATGGGCACGAAAATGGCACCCGCGCCGGGGGTATAGGGGACGGCCACTTCCAGGCGCGTGCCTTCGGGATAATGGTTGCGACTGCGGAAACTGATTCCACCCTTGGATAAATCTTCGCAGACAGCTACTTCTTCCTGAAATCCCCGGCGGCGTATGCAGGCAAGGACGCGCGCCTTAACGCGAGTACGGTTCCGGCGAGGAATCACGCGTTCTTCTACGGCGCTGCGCGCGGGGAGTGCCTCGTCAACACTGGCTTCGGATTGCGCCTCAATCCAAATGGAGGGGGAATCGCAAAGCCGGCAATGCCGCGCAACGCACTTTCGAATCTCGAAGGACTTGAGCTCCATTTCGTTCAGATAGACGACTTCACGCCTTTGGCAGAAACTGCATTCCATGAGCAATCTTGCCAAGGCTTCCTGGCCTTTGTGGGGAGCGGGGAATTCGATGTCCCAGAAGTCCACGCGGGGTTCGAGGATGGCGATCGCGTAGATGAAACCGTCCGGCTCCCGATCAATTTCGGCCACAATTCTCGCGCGAACTGTTTTGCTCTGATCGCCCTCCAGATTTCGCTGGAGCGTGAGTTCCTGGCCGGGGAACAACTTCTCCTGCAGACGAAGGACCCCGCCATTGCGGCTGACCAGGAGCGTCTGCCCGGTTTGATGGATGGTCAGGCCGCCGGAATCGAACCACGAGGCATCAACCTGCATCTGCAGGCTGACCCGGTCGCTCTGACGAATTCCATCCGAAATCATGGGATTAGATCGAAAATGGGATGACTACAGGATCAGGCTAACACGCGTCTTGATGGGCCCGAAGGACCCGGCCCAGGGTTTTGTCGTACCCACTAATAACGCTGTATGGGCTTAGTTTGGGGGTATTTGGGACGCGTTACCCTTTCGCTGCGAGCTTCGTTGACAGTGTTCCCATTTGTCGTGGGTTCGGTCAGACTAGCTCCATTGGAGGCCTCAACCGCCACGGGCCACTCTGAGGTATAGGTTTGTTTCAAGATCGATTCCATGAATAAAGTGATCTCTATGATGAGCCGCTCTCCGTTCTCTAACTCTCGCGTGAGTGGTGTGCGCGACCGCCGTTACACGATTCGGTATCCGTTTGCTGCCGATGCGGAATTGATTGAGATGGAAAGCGGCAAGCAGGTGACCGGCGTGACCTCGGACATCTCCTTGGGGGGGTGCTTCATCTGCACAAGCAAGCCCTTACCCTCGAATGCGCGAGCGCGATTGAAGCTGAGCCGAAAAGGGCAGGTTCTTGAAACCATTGTGATTGTCCGGATCGTGAAGCCACGGATTGGACTAGGGATCGAGTTTTTCGATCTGGAACCACCGAACGATGAAGTACTCGCGAACTGGATTGAGTCGCTGCGCCGCGCACGCTGATCGAACGCGGGATACAACCAATCAGATTTCAGAAAGCAACACAAGTTTGCCGAACAAGCTGCAGCACCGGGCAACCTCAGTGTGCCGTGTCCAGTGGATGGCTGCTCTTCTCAAAAAACTCATTTTGCAATTTCAGACTTTCCTCATCTGCTTTAATGGCCCTGATCGCCCGCACGACCGTGTTGATCCAGCTCTGGAGATCGACTTCGCCCTGCTCTTTTGTAGCGGTGCTGCCGTCGCCTGAATAGTGATTGGGGAAACGGGCGTACCACCAGATTCCTGTATAGACGTTTTCAGGTAGTTTTACGCGTTTTTGATCAGCGCCTGATTCGTTGTCCGCGCGGTCCATGTGCACAAGATTCGGATGGGTAACCAGTACGTTGGAAGTTTCTGATTCTCCGGCGTGCCAGTCTGGCCCGGTTTTTTCGCCCCCTACCTTTTTCGTGGCTTCGTGGCCCCACTGGACGTACACGACGTAGTCATGGGGCTTGTAGAGCTGCGATTGGCTGAAATAGGGAAGCAGGTTTTCGTTGCCGCCATGGCCATTGACGATGACCACTTTCTTGCAGCCATTCCGCGCCATCTCGTCGGTAGTTTCCTGCAGCAATCGCAATTGCAGCTCCGGGCTGTAGGCGATGGTGCCCGGCTCGTGCTTGGCTTCAAAAATTTGTCCCGCGAAATATTCTGGAAAAATTAGGACGTATTCCTGTTGAGCGGCATGCTCGGCTACATACCGAACGTTGAGGAGATCGGTGCCGAGCGGAAGGTGAGGCCCATGCTTTTCCAGAATTCCGAAGGGCAGCAGGCAAGTGCCCTGGGCCTTGGCGATGGCCTCCTTGAAGTCTCCGGCAGTAAGTTCTTCCCATTTTGCGGAGAGTTTTGTTTGGGCCTTCACGCTGCCGGTTGCCAAGAGTAGGTTGGTCAGTATTAAAACGATCCAATAGCGCATGTTCTTCCTCCCGAACTTCTGGCGGCATTGTACCTCAGCAGGGGGATGTGATTGCGGGAAGAAGCACATCAACGGCAGAGCAAAAAATGGGCCGCTACGGTTCCGCAACAGCGCAAGAATGTTTCGGTGGTCCAGTGCAACCGTGATCCCGTCTAGGCCCGCTTGTGCATGTCTACGGTTTGACGTCCGCTCCCGGCATCAGGTTCTTCAAAGGTTCCTGAAGTAGCTGTTCCAATTCCGGGTGCGGGAAAGGCTTGCGAGGCAACATTTGATCGCGCATGGCCGCGTTGTAGACAAAAATCGCTTCCACAAAGGCAGCCTGCGCGAGATCTTCGGCCTGCAATCTTTCGTAGGTGTCCATGTTCGAATGGTGCGTGCGCTCGCCGTAGTCCAGCGGGTCCTGGATGAATTGGAATCCCGGAATACCGACGGCGTCGAAGCTCAAGTGATCGGTACCACCGGTGTTACGCAAGGTCAGGGTGGTCACGCCCACGTCCGTTAGCGGTTCCATCCACTGTTTGAAGATGGGTCCGACGGCGCCATTTTGCTGCAGGTAAATGCCGCGGATTTTTCCACTGCCGTTGTCGACGTTAAAGTAGGCTGAGATTTTTTCCTGCTCGGGTTTCACCTGAATCGGGCCGCTTACTTTACGCATCCACTCGCCCAGCTTGAGTTGATCGGGATCAGTGGAGCGAGGAATGACGCCGAAATGCTGTTTCACGTATCCTTGCGAGCCGAAAAGACCCTGCTCTTCACCCGTCCAGAGGGCGATGCGAATGGTGCGGCGTGGCTTGACGTGGATGGCGTTCAGGATGCGCATTACTTCCATCGCTACAACGGTGCCCGCCCCGTTATCGGTGGCGCCAGTCGCGGAAGCCCAGGAATCCAAGTGGCCGCCCAGCATGACGACTTCATCTTTCAATTTCGGGTCCGTGCCGGGAATTTCAGCTACAGTGTCGAAACCATGCTCGTGGTCCCCCGTGAAGTGGGATTCGATGTTCACTTCGATGCTCACCGGGACGTTGGCTCGGAGCAGACGATAGACGCGGCCGTAGTTTTCGATCGCGGTGACGGCGAGAGGAATGGGATTGGCGTGGTCGCGCTGATATACCGTTGCGCCAAAGCTCGAGCCGTTGTCATCGAAAATGGTGCCTCCGGAACCACCACCGTTTTCGCCATCGCGGCTGGGGAGAAGAACGGCAGAAACCTGCTCGGTGGCAAAGAATTGTCCCAATTTCTCGCGAAATGCTACTCGTTGAACGTACTGCTGAAGGTCGCGGTTGAAGCGGGTGACGCGAACGGGATACTCTTCGATCTTCTTCATTTCCGCGTCATCGTCGCGAGTGAACAAGGGTTTGTCGACAGGTTTCACTTCGCGCATTTCACCAAGGAGGACGATTTTTCCCGCCAGCTTACCTTTGTACTTGTCGAAGTCTTTCTCGTCCTTTATATCGACCCATATGGCGGCGCCGTTGACGGGACCTTTGGTCGACGGGGACCAAGGTGCGGCTTGCGCAATAAAGACGGCATTGTCGGGCGAGGTCATGCGGACCCAGGTGTTCAATTGCTCCCAGCCCATGCCGAATTCGCCCCAATCCTCGAGATGAGCGTTGCTGCAGCCCATGGCGGTGAGTTGGTCGCGGGTCCACTCGTTGGCTTTTTTCAAATTTGGGGAACCGGTCAGGCGCGGACCGATGCCGTCGGTGAGCGCGGAGGCATATTCCATGATGTGCGAATGACCCAGTGCTTCGGCGCGAATGCTGCCATAGGCGGCGTAGTCGATGGTCTCGGTCGCCGGTTGAGGCAGCTCAAAAGAAGGCTTGGCAGGTTCCTTTGGAGCGGAGTCCTTTTTGTCTTTTTCTGCGGCAAGGACGGAGAGAGAAAGTCCGGCAATCAAAAAAAGACTAACGGTGTAGATTTTCTTGGATGCCATGCGAGTTTCCTTTGCTGAAAATCACATGGAGGAGCATAGCAAAGGAATTCGGAATTACCAAGACGGCATGCGCGAGTGAAAGGAATTGTGAAGAGAAACTCCCTGCCTGCGAAGTTTCAGACAGATACGAACAATTCTTTCTCTGCTCCCGCAGCGGCCAGGGTTCCAGCAGTCTTTTCTTCGCCTGTTTCAGATCGTAGAGAAGGAATGCGCCAATGAGGAACGCCGCGATCAGGAACGAAATGAAATTATCGATTGGCGTCCATCCTAAAGTCGGTAGCCCATGTAAAGGGCCAGTCCGATATGAATCAGAGCCAGAAGCGCGAAGGCATAGCTGAACGGGCGATGCACCACGTGCCACAAGCGAAAAACCTGTTTTGTCCGGGAGAGGAACAGGATTTGCTTGGAGAGTTTTGCCTGCTTCTGGGCAACGGCGATCACCTGTTCCAGCTTTATGTCGCGGGTTCGCAAGAAACCGAACAGGGAACCCACCCAAGGAGAAAAACCAGTTGATTGCAAACGAAGAAGGGACACGCGCACGGGCCTCCTCAGGTCAATCAGGATCATGAAAAAGAGGGCCAGGAGCATGGGCATGTGTTCGACCTCCTGGGGCGTGGGCAAGCCGTACAGTTTTCCTATTCTCTTATCGAAAGCGAGATTCTGTGCGGCCAGTTCGCACCTGATGGATTCCTCGGTTTCGGTTATTTCCTTCATGGCGAGTTCCGCGGCGTTCAAGTTGTGGGGAATCTGAGCGTATAGGTAGCGGCCTACGAAACCGGAGAGAGTTACCGTCAGCATGCTCCAGAAAGCCATGCCCGCGACGTTTCCAAACTTGAAGGTGGCATGAAACGCGATGATCACGGGCGCTACCGTTCCGAGTACCACGTGAAAATCCAACCAGTGACGTGAATGCCCTTGGCGCGCCAGCCAGCCCCATTTTTTCCGAAGGGGGTAGAGATAGATAAGAAAGAAGAGAAACACACCAAACGTACCCAGCTTGATGCCAATGGGTCCGCTCGGACGGAGGGCTTCATGCTTCGCCGAGAGAGGGCGGTCCGCCGCACTGAGCGTGTAGTAATCAAGACCGTAGCCAGCGATGACCAGCACTACGGCGAGCGCCAACAGCCATGCCAGCAAAACGCGAATTCGGTGGCCGCGTTCCGGGTCTTCCCGGACGAGGACATTGCTTCCAACGCTTGTTCCAACGCTCATGGCTGCTTTTCCCCCATGTCTACTTGGGTCGTAACGCGGAATCTGCGGAAGTCGGTGAAGCGATGCACGTTCCGCCAGTGCTGTTTGGGCGTCTGCACATCGATCACTGCAGAGTCGGGCATCCAGTAGGCTTCTTCCGGGGAGTGGAATTCAACGATGGAATAGTGAATCTCGCTCTGCAGTTCACGCAAACCGAGATCATCCAGATTACTGTCGAGCGAAGAAATTAATTTCACCACCGCGCCGCTTTCCTCGTCGATCCAAATGTTGCCTTTGAGTTGCAGTGAATAATTGCGGCCGCGAAGCTGTACAGCGGCGGGAGACGAAGCGCCGGGAATGGGCTTGAAATGGACTTTGAGGACCGGGCGACCATCGACGGTTTCCTCTGTCAGGGGCTCAAAAATGTAGCTGGGCTCGTAGTTTTCATGGAGCACCAAGAGCATGCTGGCGAATCCATTGGTAATGAGCAGAGTTTTGTACGGGTCGCGGAAAGCTGTTTTGCGCGATTCGCGGATTTCGGTAAGCCGCAAGGAGCCATTGCGGCTGTTTGATTGTAACTGGTAGTCGAAGATGGATTCTTCGCGATACAGGGGCTTGTTGTTTTTGCCGACAACCGTCTGCGAAATATGTTCGGTGCACACAACGTTGGAGGTTTGCTCGAAGAAACTGTCGATTAACTTTCGCGAATGAACGATTGTTGCGTTTGCCCGGGTGACAAAAGCTGGATCAGGCACGGCAGCGGGCCGATCCGCAGCGGATGGGGATTGGGCGACCGGAACGGTTTGCGCGCACAGAGGGGTGGCACGCTCGAGAATGACGATGAGACCCGCCAGGAGCGCCAAGAGTGCCAAGGAACGAGAGGAGCGCGGGTTCATTTGCCCAGGCCTCCCCAGCGATATCCGAACATGGTGGACCATTGGTTGTAGCTGAGTGCGTTACCGCTGTACCAGCCATAGAGGCCTTCGATGAAATATTTTCTGCCGATGGCCCAATCGAGTGTGGCATTGACAAATTTGGCGTTGGTGTTGGCCGTCAACGGAGAATTGAAAAGTTGATTGCCACCCAGGACCTGCAAGCGCAGCTTGTCGGTCAGATTTTTGGACAAGGAAATGGATTCGTACTCTCCGCTGCCGAAGGAACTACCAAATTTCGAAAAGTGTAAGTCCAAGGTGAGACCAGTGCGAAAGAGGTTGCCGAAGGTAACGCCGAAGGCATCGTTGAGGGAGCTTTTCGTGTCCGTGGAGGCTTTGCTCTGGCCCCATCCTGCGTAAAGACTGATGTGCTTCGGCAAATCGAAACGGATGTCGCCGCTGAGACCCTGGAAGAGATAATTGTTGAGGAGTCCCGTCCCGATCAATCTGGGGTCAAACGTAGGCAGATTGCGGAAGTAATTGTAGTTCACTCCAAAGGTCACCAGGTGGATCGGTTGAAAATGGAGCGAATTGTAAGTCTGCGAAATTCCCGTGGGGTTGCTGCCGCCGCCGGGGAGGGGAGAAGTTCTTGCCTCATCTACCTGCAGGGAACTGTAAAGGGAGAGATAGCGTTTCCAGTTGAAGTTATTTTCGAAAAAGGCAAACTGACGGGCCACTCGCCAACTGATGGAAGTTATGGCCAAGCCGGCGGTGCTGATCATGTGAAAACTGCCGAAATCGCCGCGCTCCAGGCTGACGAAGGTGCCGGCGATTTGCTGGTTGGGGTTGTAGCTCCACGAGGTGGGATCGGGGGTGGAGCCGCCGAGAACGCCGACCGTGACGTAATTTCCAATGCGGCGGCCAAAATAACCTCCATCCAATGTGCTTAGACTCGGCGCCCAGGGCAGGAACAACCGCCCGACTCCGACCACGTTTGGTGAATAAGGGCTGTCATAGGTGAAGCCGATATGGTAGGTGCGATTGATGAGGTCTGTAAGGGTCTGCGCTCCCGCCCCAGGAATAGCCTCCGAACTTGTGTTGTAATTTCCCCGCCAATAGCCGTTGAAATTCCAGTACGTGCCACCGATGTGGGTCATATCCGCGTCGATCATCATTCCCAGTTGTGTGGAATTCATTCCCGTTTCGCTAAGCTCGCCATAACTGAAGCCGACGCGTGCCCGAGCGACTCCCAGGGGAGAATCCAGGAGATTTGGATTTTCCACTTTCGTGGAGCGAAGTTCCTGGTCGATGGGGTCGCCGGAAGTGAAGCCCACCATAATCGGATACTCCTCGGTTTCGCGTGCATTCTCGGCCAGGCGCCGGTCTTCCACGCTGCCAGGAGTAAGGAAGGTCAACTGCCCGATGGTTATCTCTCCGTTACTGGAGAGGACGTCGCAAACCGCCGACGAATCCGCCACCGAGACAAGATTTAATTCGGCAATATGGGGATAGCCTCGGAAACGCACACCATCATTCACCACGCCATCCGGCGGGGATTCGATGACCGATAACTTCATTCCCTCTTGCAGGCCGGCGTTTCTACCAGCATCAATGTACAGGGAACCTTCAGAGACATACTTCACGCGAAAGACCGAGGGCTTTTGTGGCTGATCGGATTCCCCCGATGACTGGGCCTTCAAAAGGGCAGGGGGTGCGCCAAAAAGGAGGCAGACCCAGAGGGCCAGCAGGGCCTGGAATGAGGCGGTCTCACGCATGTCAGCCTTGGCCGCCATTCTTGTGGCAGTTGTAGCAAGTGGTGGGGCCGTAGACGAAGTTGCTTACACCGTTGTGCTCGTTGGTGGTCTGCGTTAGCTGGTGTGCGGTGGTTGTGTGGCAGTTGATGCAGGTAAAGCTGGAATAGTCGGTGGAGACCTGATGGCAATCGTTGCAGACCGAGCTGTGGTGAGGAATGGAGAAGTAGGTGTGGTCGAAAGTAGCGCCAAGCCAGCTTGAGGTTGTGTGGCAGCTGTCGCAAGTGGATGGGTAACCCGCGGCGATGTGGTTGGGAACGAGACCACCCAGGGTTTGCGTAGTGTTCCAGGCGGCCTGATGACAGCCGTAGCAAGCGGTGTTCGCGGAAGTCAGAGAGTAGTTGTTGTTCACATGGCAATCGGTGCAGCCAACGATCTTGGAGCCCGCAGCAGGCGGCATCTGGTGCGCGCCCGTTAACGCCCAGCCTGTCGTGCTGTGATCAAACTTGCCGTTGGCCCAAGCGGTGGTGTCATGGCAAGTGGAGCAGAGAGAAGTGGGAAACGAAGCAGCGACGTGATTCGGAACGACGCCACCGAGAGTCTGCGTGCTGTTCCAATCCATGGCGTGGCAACCGTAACAATTTGTGTTCGCGCTGGTGAGGTTGTAGTTGTTGTTGGTGTGGCACAGTGCGCACCGGATAGTGGCGTGTGCGCCGGTCAGGGGATACCCGGTGAGGCTGTGATTGAAGGAAGTTACGTCCGTCCAGGAAATCGTATCGTGACAGGAGGAGCAATTTGCCACGGCAAATGCTGATCCGGAAGTTGAATGGACGGGATTGTTCGTCTGCTGCCAGGTGGTGAGGTGGCAGCCCGAGTTCCCGCATGCGCTGGGAACGATCTGGAGATTGTAGTTGTTGTTGATGTGGCAGCTTGCGCAAGGGACATTGGCGTGGCTGTTTGTCAGCGGGAAGCCCGTAGCGCTGTGGTCAAATTTTGCGCCGAGCCAACCGTCAAAGTTGTGGCAACCCTGACAATTGGCGGAGGCAAAGGCAGATCCCGCGCTGGCGTGTGGAGGGTTGGTGGTGCTCTGCCAATCTTTCAAGTGGCAGGAATCGCATTGCGTGGAAAGACCATAGAAAATTCCCGCAGCCAATTGTGTATGACATTCGTTGCATTGCACGGCGGCGTGCGCTCCGAACAGCGGGAAGCGATTCTGGTGATCCTTCACTTGCTGCACCGCGATATTCCAACCTTGTACTGTGTGGCATTGCGCGCATCCGGGGCCCATCTGCCGACGGTGTATATCGGCGTGGCAATCCGCGCAACTCTTTCCCACATTCGTAAAGACCGGCTTGCTATGGCACTGCACGCATTTCACTTTTTCGTGCAAACCACGCAAGGGATAATTTGTTTTGTTGTGGTCGAACTCAGGCACGGCACGCATCGGACGCCAGCCGGCCGCCGTGTGACAGTTTTCGCAGGGTACGGAGAGCGAGCCGTGGGGACTGCGCGTCGTTTCCTTCTGTGGTTCGTTGCCGGTGAAAGAGGCGGCAGGAACCGGCATCCCCGCGGCGTGGATTGCGGCAGGGAAGGTCATCAGCGACAACAGTGCGGCTTGGAGCAGCGTTATCGTAAACGTCACCCTAATCCGGCGCAATACCACTTGGCTGGGGGAATTCCGATGAGAATCTCCCCAAATTATCGAGGTGCTGGTCGGCCGCAGGCAACTGTCCGGCCGGCCAGTTCTGGGCCACTGGGCTTCCGAGGATTGGGATTGAGCGGCTAGCTGGGGATAGCAAGAGCTAGGGATGTTTGTTCTCGTCTGGCTGACCTTTGTGGCAGTCCGCGCATTTATTGGGTGCGTACCTGTAAACCACGATCTCATTGTCTTCCACCGTTCGTGTTTGAATGTGGCACTTGGCGCAGGGGACATTTGCATGCCCCCCGGTCAAGGGAAGGTGGGTCCTGGTGCCATGGTCAAAGGTGGAAGGAGTCCAGCGAAGGGTGTTATGGCAATCGGCGCAGTGGGTTTTGTTGTCTTTGGCAACGAACTGTCCATCATGGGCGTCCTGGTGGCAAGCTTCGCACTGCGTGGGCGTCTCCGTGAAGCGCGATTCATGATTCGTAATTGGTTTGTGGCAATCACCACAGGCAACAGTGCGATGCGCTCCCAGGAGGGGATATTTCGTTTTTGAGTGATCGAAACCGTTGATGTCTCCCCAGGACTTCACGGTGTGGCACGCTTCGCATCCAAAAACCGCTCCGTTCGTGCGTTTCCGTACCATTTGTTTAGCAAACTCGCCCTGGTGAGGATCCTGGTGACACGCTGTGCAGGCGTGGTCCTCGAAATGGAAAGGCAGGATCTTGTCGGTACGTCCACCGGATCCTGCTTTGTGGCAATCGGCACAGGGCACGGCGGCATGCGCGCCCGCCAACGGGAAACGGGAGTTGCGATGTTTCGCAATGGAGTAGGCTATGCGATGCCAATCCTGCACCACGTGGCAATCTTCGCAGCGATTCTTGAACAGCGCGCCGGCGAACTGGTTATCGTGCGCGTCTTTGTGGCAATCCGCGCAGCGGGCGAACTTCACTTTGTAAAGCGTGTCTTTGCCAGCAGGAATGTGGCAATTGGCACAGTCCACCTGGATGTGTCTGCCTTTTAACGGATATTGGGAAGTATCGTGTTCCTTCACCCCGAAGAGGGAGGGTTTCCAGCTTTCGACGGTGTGACACTCGGCGCATTCACCTTTTTTCGGACGGGCATCAAACTGTCCCTTGTGCGGATCCGGTGTGTGGCAGTCCTTGCAAGTTGCAAACGGAATTGCTTTCTTGAAATCGTCTTTGAGGTGGCAAGCGGAGCAGGCCGCCCGGGCGTGCGATCCGAGCAGCGGATATTTGGTTTTGGAGTGCTCGAAAGCCAATCCCGGTAACATGGTCTTCCAGTTACGGGTGCTGTGGCAGCTTTCGCAGGACTTTTTGAATGCGCCGCGGTGAGGGTCCACGTGGCAGGGCGTGCAGGTGTCAAACTTCATGTCCCTAGGTTGCCCTGGACCGCTCGGCCTATCCCCGTTGTGGCATTTTTCGCAAGCTACCTTCAGGTGCAGGCCGGTCAACGGATATGGCGTCTTGGAGTGGTCAAATTCCTTCGCAGCTTTCCAGCTTTCCACGTTGTGGCACTTGATGCATTCGTTTTCGAACTGGCCCTTATGCGGATCTGTATGGCAAGGCGCGCACGCAGTCGACAGTCCGAAATAGGATTTTGAGGCATCCTCGTACTTGATCAGAGTTTTTCTCGCGGGATTCATGTGCGTCGTTGTGTGGCACTTTTCACAGGCGATGGCGGCGTGTTTACCTTCGAGGTTATATCCCGTGAGGTGGTGATCGAACTTCTGTTGCGACGGCTCCCAGTGAATCAGATCAAAGTTCTTGCCGTTGTGCTCCGAGTGACAGCGCACGCAATCTTTGCCATTGGGATTCTGCATCTGCATTCGAAAGTGGTAGCCATGCTTGTTGGAGAGTGCCTCCGCGATTTCCTTATGACAAGCGAGGCACTGGAAGGTAGGCGCGCTGGCACCGAAAACATGGCAGGCATTGCATTGGGTCGTTCCGCTAAGGGTCGAATGGGCTTTCGAAAGGGGACCAGGGGAAATCTGTGCCGATGAAGGTAGGACGAAAAGGAAAGCGATCCCGGTAAGCAACAGCCAAACGGCCCTCAATCGAGCCAGAACCCTTTTGCATCCCCCTGACGCCAATGTGCCGGGCGTGCGTTGGTGCACCAATCCCTCCGTGTTCCGACGGGGAAACCCAATTCAATGCAGCGGCTGGGATGCCTGCGCGATGGACATGTCTGTCGACCCCTATAAGAAATAGCAGGGAACTGCATGGTCGCGAAAGCTGTCCGGGAGTGCAGTGGTGCGGTGCCCGAAGGGATTGGCAAAGAGGGCCACAGGGGACAGGGAAAAGAAAAGCTTGACAGGAAAAAGGAAGTGCTGTATTTAACCATAAGGTTAAATACGATGAGCGATTCTCTGAGCTCCACTCTGGCGGCCCTGGCCGACCCTACCCGTCGCGCCATCCTTGCCCGCCTCTCCCTGGGTGCTCGATCGGTCACGGAACTTGCCGAGCCTTTCGAGATGAGTCTCCCGGCCGTCTCCAAACACCTTAAAGTGCTTGAGCACGCGGGATTGATCACCCGCGGCCGCGAGGCTCAGTGGAGGCCCTGCCGCCTTCACGCGGAACCATTAAAAGAAGTGGCCAACTGGGTGGAAGAGTATCGTCGCTTCTGGGCGGAAAGCTTTGATCGTCTGGATGATTACCTCCAAGAACTACAAGCCAAGGAGAAGAAAAATGGACGCAAAAAATAGTGCCGCTTTCGCCGCGGCGATGCCTTCCGATCGTGAGATCTTGTTCACGCGTGAGCTTGATGCGCCGCGGAAATGGGTATGGAAAGCGTGGACCGAGCAGGAACACTTGGCGCGGTGGTGGGGACCGAAGGGCTTTATCCTGGTGGTCAGTAAACTTGACCTCCGTCCCGGAGGTTTATTCCACTATTCGATGCGTGCATCCGAGGGAATAGAAATCTGGGGAAAATTTGTGTATCGGGAGATCTACGCACCAGAGCGCATCGTCTTCGTGAGCTCATTTGCAGACGAATCGGGGAATTTGACGCGGCATTTCGCCAATCCAACGTGGCCGCTGGAAGTCCTGAACACGCTGACGTTTTGTGAACAGGATGGCAAGACGACAATCACGCTGAAGTGTCATCCAATTGAGGCATCGGATGTGGAGCGCAAGACTTTCAGAGATGGCCACAAGTCCATGCACCAGGTCTTGCTGGGAACACTCGACCAACTTGCGGAATACCTTGCGAGCATGAAAAAGAGCTCGGCGAAAACGGTTTTAGTTGCGGAACAGGGCAAATCTACGACGATCCTGTCGCGAGTGTTTGATGCCCCGCGCAAGCTTGTGTTTGAGGCCTACACGAATCCCGTCCATATTCCGCAGTGGTGGGGGCGGAAAAGTTACAAGACCGTGGTGGATAAGATGGACGTGAGGCCGGGCGGAGTTTGGAGATATGTTCAGCTCGCGCCCGACGGAAAGGAATTTGCATTCAGGGGCGTGTACAAGGAGATCGTGCCACAGGAGCGAATTGTATCGACTTTAGAATACGAGGCTATGCCGATCCATGTCATCGAAAATACCGCAACGTTTGAAGAGCATGACGGCAGGACCACGGTGACCATAACCTCCCGTTATCCGACGGTTGAGGTTCGTGATGGAATGCTCGAGGCGGGGATGGAGCTGGGCGCGATCGAGGCGTGGGACATGCTGGAGGAACTTTTGCCCAAATTGGCCACCATACAGAACAACCCTACCAAATACGAAATCGTGCTCTCTCGCGTGTTCGATGCTCCGCGCGATTTGGTATGGAAAGCATGGACCGACCCAAAGCAACTCGTGCAGTGGTGGGGGCCTCGCGGATTCACAAATCCCGTGTGCGAAGTGAACTTGCGACCTGGAGGCGCAATTCTGATTCACATGCGTGCCCCAAACGGGGTCGTCTATCCAATGAAGGGTGTGTTCCAGGAGATCGTTGCGCCCGAGCGCCTGGTATTGCTCAGCGGCCCCGCGGATGAAGCCGGAAAATTGCTTTTTGAAGTGCTGCACACGGTGACTTTTGACGAGCAGGCTGGGAAGACAAAGATCACTCTCCATGCGCGGGTCGTGAACGCGACTCCTGCAGCTCCGCAATATCTTGCCGGCATGGAAGTGGGTTGGACCCAGAGCCTCGAACGCCTCAATGCGTTTGTGACGAAAGCTTGATGTGGTAAAGTAGCGCGCTCAAGAAGGGAGTGCCTGATGAAGATTGCTGCCCTGATTACCCGTTTATTACTCGGATTGGTTTTTACAGTTTTTGGGGCCAATGGATTTTTCCATTTTCTCCCGACGCCGCCCTTGCCAGCGGGTTTGGCGAGTCAGTTTCTGATGGCACTTGCGCAATCACACTATGTGTTTGTGCCCTTTGCAGTGCAGCTCATTGGCGGAATTCTCCTGCTGGTAAACCGCTATGTGCCGTTGGCCATTACCATTCTTGGTCCCGTGATCGTGAACATCCTTTGTTTCCATATATTCCTGGAGCGCTCGGGGTTGCCGATCGCGATGGTCACGGCGATCCTGTGGTTCTTCCTCTTCTACAATTACCGACAAGCATTTGCTGGGATTTTTCAGCAGCGCGCTTAGCTTCGCACGCGTTGAAGAGAGCTTCAAGACGACAACGCTGATTAGGGTTGATATTCGGCGAGCCGTACATCGGCGGCTGGCGCCGGAAGTGCGTCAAGCGCATTCTAGGACGCGAGCCAATTGCTTCAGACCAAAGGGTAGTTGAGAACACTGCGGCATTTAGGTGTTGAAATCAGAAATAGACTGACTGTGGCGGCCTGAATTCGTTCACTTCGAGCTTTTTGGCCGGCTTGCAAAAGGGAGAGCTTTGGTAGATTCACGCACCACAAGCTCGGGTTCCACTGTAATGCGTTCGCGAAAGGGCTCTGACCCTTTCAGCCGATTCAAAACACTCTGGGCGGCAATTCTGCCGATGTTGGACATTGGTTGACGTATGGTTGTCAGCCTTGGTTTGGCGAATGCTGCAACTTTGATATCGTCGAATCCAATCACAGAGATATCTTCGGGAACATGCAGCCCAAAATCTTCGAAAGCACGCATCGCACCAATAGCGGCGAGGTCATTGAAGCAAGCGAGTGCGGTGAAGCGCTCTCCGGTTGCCAGTAAACGCTGCATCACGACATAGCCCAGCTCAGGAGTGCTGGCGTCCTGGTCGAGCTCGACAATGAGTTCAGGAGTGAGAGGAATTCCTATCTCTTTGGCAACCTGAACAATGTTGCGCCAGCGGTCATCGGAATCCGAACTAAATGGCTGTCCACGAATGAAGGCGATACGCCGATGTCCCAGGGAATAGAGATGTCCCAAGGCCAGTTCGGCGGCAAAACGATGATCGAGCTCGATGTTGGTCACACCCTGGATTGGCCGGTGCCCGGCCACAGCCACAACAGGAACGGTATACGAATGCTCGAGAGCAGTATCAATCGTGACCAAGGCTTCCGCGCCGCGCGCCAAAAGCATCTGGCTGTATTCTTCGATTAAGTCTTTTCGATGCCGATGATGTGCGGTGAAATAAAAGTAGCCTGCTTCCATGAGGTGGTCGCCGATTCCACTCATAACTTGGGTGTGATAACCATCGCCCAGTTCCGGGACCAGAATTCCGATGGTGAATGTGCGCCGGTTGCGAAGTGAGCGCGCGAGAAGGCTGGGCCGATACTTAAATTTCTTCGCTGCAGCTTTGATGCGATCGCGAGTCGCTTGGGGGATGGAGCGCCCAGGCACATCGTTGAGAACGACGGAAACGGTTGTAGGGTTCAACCCAAGGTGAACTGCGAGTTCCTTAAGTCCGATCGGCCGATCGGGACTCTTGGATTTCTTCTCCGCCCGTTTTTTTGGCTTCTCCATGCTGCTTACGAATCCAACGCGTTCATCCGAAACTCGTTCAAATGGGTGCCATCTGCGGGATGGCGATATCCGCTTCCGTTGCTCTTCGCATCCGAGTCATGATACACGATTCCTCGCCGCCGAGGTCGTAATTGGCGCATTCGACGCGCCCTGGGATTTGCTGCGCGCCGTTTTGGTAGCGGCTGTGGCGATAAGGTGTGCCCTCGTAGTCGTCTTGGAAACTCCAACCCGCGGCGAAGGTAGAAATTGTCGTAACGATGGCAAGAAAGGAAGGTCAGCTAAAGCTCTATAACCGCATCGTTTGTCCTCGAGGTTATGCATGCGTCCATCCGTTGCGATAGGCGACACGACCCATCTCGCTGTTTGAAAAACCATTCCCGCCGCAACGGTTGGCTTGTGATCCAATCCAGCACGAACGCGTCCACATGCGGTCGGCCCCGTTCTATCAAGTTACATGCCAAGCTATCGCGCGCATCCGCATCGACGTGCAGAAAACCAATTCCAGGATCGAGTCGTTCATTTTAGGCGTGTAAAATCCTGAAAAATATCGGAACACGTCCGGCTGACGAATCAACTCCACACGGATCCCCGCAACCTCTATAGCCAATCTCCTAATCGCGTCAGGCTTGATAAGCAAAGTGGACCCAAACGTTGGCACGAGCGTTTCTACTCTAGGGATCGACGTTATCCAAAATCCAGAGGTTGCCGGAGTCTTCCTCGATCGTAAGGACTAAATGATCTTGATTGAGCGAAACGTCTACCGATGGCAGGTGTTGCGGCATCCCGAGTCTCGGGCCGCCGAAACTTGTGACCGGGAATGCGCTTCCAATTGCTGTTCCTCGAGCGGGGTCGAAGTGGATTCCCCAGACATTAAAGAACCCTCCCAGACGCGAGACGAAATAGATTATTTTCCCGTCCGGCGACCAGCGAGGCTTGTCGGCCCACTGTTTGTCATCTGTGATCTTAGTCCACCGGCCGCCTGACGCGGGCGTCACGTAGAGTGTGGAGTCCAACGTGGTAGGCAAATCTCTTACAGCTCCGAATGCAATCCATCGTCCGTCAGGAGACACGTTTGGCTGGTAAAGATCGTAGGTAGAATCGGAGATCAACTTTCGTCCACAAGGAGTAGCAGGGGATTTTTTGTCTGTGGACAGTTGCCATATTTCTACTCTGTTAGTACGAACGTTCTTCTCCGATACCAGGAACGAATTGTCATCGGGCAACCAATCAAAACCGCCATATGCGTTTCTCGCATCGCAGAGGGGTTCTTCCTCTTGAGTTTCGGCGGACCACAATACGAGCAGATCTTCATGGGTCGACACGTTAATCCGATCGTACAAGAGACGCTTGCCGTCCTGCGACCACCGGGGATAATCACGAATGTAATCATCATCTACGATGGGACCCAAACTGGTATCGTCTAGTGATCTTTTCCACAGTTGAGAACGTCCTGCGCGGTTACCTGAAAAGGCCAAATTCTTTCCGTCTCGTGACATGCTGAGGCGCCACGTTGACATTCCGCTCGGCGTCACCGGCTGTCCGGGACCTTTTACTTTTCCGCCACCCGCATCAAAAGGGTAATCCCATGCGCGGATGTGCTGGATTTCCGCGGTGAATGCCAACCTCCTTCCATCGCGGGAGAGGGCAAGTTCACTATCCGGCCCTGGTCCGACGGTCAATCGTTCAATACCAGTAACCAGCATTGCCGATGGATCAACGGTGAACTTCCACAGATTTAAGGCTCCCCGAAACGTCTGTCCGCAATACATGGCTCGACCCGATGGTGCCCAAGAAAATGTGAAATCCATGGTTTGTTCCACAATTCCCTGCGAAGCAACCTCCCGTAATTGCTTGACGACTTCAGGTACAAATGTAGATTTGATTACGGGACCTCCCTGCAACGGAACAGTCCGAAAGTCAGGGCCCCAATCTGGGTGCCCAACCCAAACCGAAACTCTCTTGCCGTCGGGATACCAGGCGGCCGACAGAATCGCTTCGTGCTCGGCAGGATATTCCGTAAGTACTTCGCGTGGCTGACCTCCGTCAAGGCCTACGATATAAAATCGGTTCAACCCTAGGTATTGCGGGGTCCGAAATAGAATCTGCGAACCATCGGGGGACCAGCGCGGATAGTTGCCGAACGGCGCTATTTTTCTCGCCAGTCCGGCTCCGCCCAGTGCAGGAATGATGTACAAGCCGCCGTCCCCGTTTTCGGAACGATAGGCAATGTATCTACCGTCCGGTGACCAGTCCGGCTGCCAGTTGGTACCAGGTCCTTTCGTGATTTGGATGGGATCGCCTCCACTGACCTGCTGGATAACCTTTAGGGGAAAGTGTAAATTTGAGTCTTTCTATCAGCGGTAACAGGCTGTATTTTATCGAGCTTCGCGATTCCGAATCGAGCCGTAGTCCGGCTAGGCCATCGGCCGGTCCTGTCTCATCCTATTGAACTCTGGCGCCGATCTCTTCGAAATAAGTCGTCGAAAGACATGGCCTTTCCACATCCAAAATCCCGAAAGGACAAGTACAGGCACGAAGACAAACCGGGTAGCGGGAGCGTAGTTTGGAATTCGTTCAAACGGACTATAGATATAACCGAGTAACGGAATGGCAAGGACGATGTGAATCCAGCGAATGATCGAACGTTTGGTGCATCTTTCATGATTGGTGCAATCCCCCTCGATTCACGACTTTTGAGACGCCTGGGGTGGCCAGTTAGGTGTTTCAACACCGAACTGCTTAGCGTACTCGGCGTTCAATCGCTGCCAGCCGCCGAACTTCATCGCCTCACCACCAGCGATGCGGCCGAAGGGAGTTCCGTTGAGAAGGCGATCCAGCATGTCGAAAGCAATGTGCCACCCAGCAGCACCCATGGAGATGAAGCGGCGATCGATGTTGGTCCACAGCGTCAAGCGCGTGCCGCCAACAAAGGCTTCGAGTTCCCACCGGATATCGCCGTACTCGAGCACCTTGGGAGCATCGGCTCGCGTCACTCTTGTTTCGATTGGCTTGAGCGTTCCCACCCAGGTGAGCTTCACCGTTCCAGCCGTACCTAGGTTCTCATCGACGTCAAAGGGAGCCCACTCGCGCAGATGTGCCGGGTCGGTAAGCGACTGCCAGATTTTTTCCGGCGAGTGGCGCAATTCTCTGACGAGAACGAGCGTCCACTTCTCTCCATCCTTCTGTACCCGCGCCCCGCTTGCTGGACCCGGTGTGTACTGTTCGCGATCGGTCATCTTCTTCTCCTTGTCTTACGTTTCGTTGGTGTGGGTTCATCCATGCAGTCGAGGTGGCGTACGAGAGCATCCACGTGAGCGGACCAGAACCGACGGAACGGAGCAAGCCAGGCATCGACCTCCTGAAGTGATTCAGGTTTCAGCCGGTAGAGACGGCGCTGTGCGTCCGCCGTGGATTCCACGAAACCGGCCTCGCGGAGTACTCGCAGGTGCTTTGACACGGTCGGCTGCGGGATATGGAGGTGACGTTCGATCTCTCCAACCGACTGTTGTGACGAGACCAGGAGGCTCAATATCGCGCGGCGGTTCGGCTCAGCAATGATTTCGAACACAGATTCCATTCTCTTAGTATACTCCAAATGGCATATACGTGTCAAGGTATATTCAGGCGGAGGCCCTGGCAACGGTGGCCGAAGTGGGTTTCGATAGCCTCGGGTGGCTCCCGAAACGCTTCCGTGCGCTGGCTGAAAGAAACGCTATATGTGAAGGAAGCCGACTTCGTGTCTCCGCCGATGACCGCCAAAGGAAGGAAACCGATCTATGCTTCCCCATTCGTTACCGATTATCTGCGGCCAGAGGCAAGAAAAGTCGGAATGCACATCGAGAGTTGCCTGAGGTTCGGGCTACACAATTTTCGCCACTCACTCAGTAACTGGCTGGTGGACAAAGCGACAGTCGAGCCGAAAACCGTTCTCGGAATCCCGCGTCACAGCAAGATTCATACGACGCTCGATCTGTACACGCAGGAAGACAGCGACGAAACACGGAGGGCACAGGGAGAATTCCTGAACGCTGTGGGGATGAGCACTGCGGTGAATCAAAACCTATGGGTTGAGTTGTGGGTTGGAATTTGCATTCCAGGAGAGCAAGGCGATCAGCCCTTTTTCCCGGGAGTGGATAACTTCCTGTTTGCTCGTTAAGCGACCAGAATGTCGCTCAGAGCGGAAAGCCTGCATATCATTGTCAATCTCGTTGGCCGATGACGCTACACTCTGGCTGGTGCTTGAACCGCTTACTGAAATGCTCGTCGGACGCGTGGTTCTGCTCGGGAACGATGTGTGCGGCGAGCGTTGCGGAGCCGCTACCATGCGTTGAGTGGCTAGGCGGTTGTTGACTTGGCCATAAGTCAGGAATTATCGTTGGTTTTCGGCGCACGGGGCGCATCCAGTCCGCGGAAAGGGCCAAGCCCACCCTGCAGAAATTGCTCGGCTAAAATCTGACAAATCTTCTTTCTGCCTGCGGTGCGGACACAGGCCACGAACGGAAAGGAGATTTATGTCAAGGCAACTCCCACCGAGTCCCAGTCTCGAACAACTCAAGAAACAAGCCAAGTCCCTGTTGAAGCGTCGGCAGGCCGCGGACTCCGAGGCTTTAACTCGCATTCGCGAGAACCATCCGCGCTGGCGAAACCTGTCGGATGAACAGGTCGCCGCGTCGCCGTTCGCGCTTGCGGATGCGCAGCTGGTGATTGCGAGCGAATATGGATTCGCGTCCTGGTCCAAGCTGCAGTCTCATGTCAAGACGCTGGAAGCAGCCAGCTCGACGGCAGAGGCTGTCGCGTCTCTGCGCGATGCCGCTGGAAGAGGTGACCTCGCACGACTCAATGCGCTGCTTGATGCGCATCCGGAGCTCATTGACGAGCGCGGCGGCGAGGGCGTGAGAACGCCGCTGCACCAGGCCGTCTTCGGCAACAGCGAGGCGGCAGTCAAGCTGCTACTCGAGCGCGGCGCCAATCCCAACATCCGCTGCGAAGGTGACAACGCGTATCCGCTCCATTTCGCTGTGGAGAAGCATCGCCTCCCCATCATTCGTCTCATGGTGAAACATGGGGCCGATACGATCGGCGAAGGCGATTACCACGAGCTGGGTGTGATCGGGTGGGCGACGGCGTGGGATTGCATACAGCCCAATCCCGAGATCGTTGCGTATCTGCTGGCGCACGGCGCGAGACACAATGTCTTCTCCGCGGTCGCTATGGGCGAAGCAGAGGTGATTCGTGAGCTGGTCGCGCGCACGCCGAACGATCTCGAGAGGCGGATGAACGGAACGCGGATGCGCCGCATGCCGCTGCATCTCGCCGTCATCAAGAATCAACCCGCGTCGCTCACGACGCTGCTCGACCTCGGTGCGAACACGGAGTCGCTCGACGAAGCCGGCTTTTCTGCGCTCGATCTGGCGGCACTCGACGGCAGGCACGATCTGGCACAAATGCTTCTGGGGCGCGGAGCGAAGGTGCGGCTGCCGGCCGCAGTGGCTCTGCATCGAACCCCGGACGTCGAAAGACTGCTGCGTAGAGATCCCGGTACACTGAAGCCCGGCGGACGATGGGGCCATTTGATCCTTCGCGCCAGCGAACGCGCGCCGGGCGATGTGATCGAGACGCTGATCCGCAATGGAGCGTCGGTTAATGTACCCGACGATCCAAAGACATCGATCGACTCGACGAGCGGATACACACCGCTGCATGCGGCGGCGTGGCACGGGAACTTGAACGCGATTGATGTGTTGATGAAGCACGGCGCTGATGTCCGCGCGCGCGAAGAGAAGTATCACGGCACGCCGGCCGGATGGGCCGACTACGCCGGTCACAAAGAAGCCCGCGACCTGATTCTGCGCGGGTCGATCGACATCATCGAGGCGATCCAATACGACATGGCGCAACGCGTCAAAGCTGTGCTGAAAGAAGACCCCGCAGCGTTGAACCGGGCTTTCCGCGACTGCGGGCTGTTTCCCTGGGACGCTGAAGCATGGCACACTCCGCTGGCCTACGCCGTTACGCGCGGTCGTGAAGAGATCGTACGACTGCTGATTGAGCGCGGCGCGGTTGAGACGTTACGGTCGCCCGAAGGCGAGACACTGAGCGAGATCGCGCAAAAGGCAGGCCATCGAGAGATCGCACTGGTTCTCGACGGAGCAGCGGGAAGGGACGCAGCCCCAAGCTAGATAAACTGCCAATCTACTCATTGAAGATTGGATTTGTAGTGCGAAGTCCGATTCTCAGTCAGTGCCAACGATCAAAGCGCTCATTGACGGGTCCTGAGCGTGTAGTCGCTCACAGACCCGCTGAAACGCGCCTTGTTTCAGCGCGACCTGCTTGCAATTTACGACTGGCTATTGTTGCCTTTCGCTGAACAAACGCCCGGTCGCTGACAATTGCAAAAGCGGATCACTGAGATCATTCATAGATTAGCTCTCAGTCCAGATCAGGTTCGAAAGTTACCCGACAATTATGACAATGCAATTCGGGCGCATGTATTTCCCACGACCTACGACCCTGCCTGTCGAATTGGCTGGTGAACAAGGCGAAGGAGAACCCGAAGACGGTGTCGGGAATCTTGGGGCATTCGCGGATTCAGACCACGCTGGATCTCTACGCAGACGAAGACCTCGACGAGATGATTGCGGGTCAGGAAAAGTTTCTCGATGCCGTGGGATTCGAATCTGGGAGCGTTCAGTAGAAGCTGTGGGTGGGATTATGGGTAGGAGTTTTCGGTGTCACGTCCGATAACTCCTTAAGAAAGAATGGCGGGGACGACGAGACTCGAACTCGCGACCTCTGCCGTGACAGGGCAGCGTTC
>Ga0181523_10000100_pt1 | contig 85138 bp, 71 predicted proteins | sample PEATcosm2014_Bin_43_FD_119752 | JGI IMG/M metagenome (GOLD analysis project Ga0181523, IMG submission 119752) | Peatland microbial communities from MTU Mesocosm Facility, Houghton, MI, USA - PEATcosm2014_Bin05_30_metaG | ecosystem: Environmental > Terrestrial > Soil > Wetlands > Peat | place...
GGCAGGAGATGATCTGCTTCGTCAGATTCAGTTCATCGACAGCCTTTTCGACTTGGCAGCCTAAGAACGCACGACAGACGCTCGGCGACAAACTTGTCTGCATTTGAAACTTGCAACACTACCACTTCGACACGCTCATCGCGAGACATACCGAGAGCGAGACGTTAACTGAAGCCTGATTACGAAGGGCGAGCAGCGGGAAGGGAACAGCCGATGACGGATATTCCAGCCAGTCCCCGATCTTTGGGACGGTCATTGCGTGGGGTGTGCCAACTGTTCCACATGAATGACACAAACGAATTGGCGCGAAAATCGTGTCACAAATATTTTGGCATTTGGCACGTGTGTATCTCGTTCATAACAAGGATGGCATTGGACAAAAGGTATTGGCACACGCCACCTGCCCCGCCGCGGTTACCTGGGATGAAAGGCCACTATAGCAGAAGCTGTCAGCCGTCAGCTATCGGTCGTCAGCCGGCAGTTTGGGCGGAGAGATGACGCTCGATGTTCGCCTTTCGCCTGGAGCAGAGTTCGCGCTTGGGGGAGAGAGCTGGAAGAAACGCAATGGGTCCGTCTATGGCTGGCAGCTTTTATTTCGCGTAGATCTCGTACAGCATCACGTATATCACCACACCGGTGACCGAAACATACAGCCAGATTGCGAAGGTGTATGGGGCTATGGCCTTGTGGCGCTGGATGCTGCCTTTCAGCGCGCGGGCAAGCGTGATCAGGATGAACGGAACCACCGCCGCCGCCAGAATGGTATGCGAGAACAGGATGGTGAAGTAGGCCGGTCTGGAGAGTCCTTGACCTTGAAAATGCGTGACCCCGGCGCGCAATACCAGGTGATAGTACAGATAAGAAATGAGGAACAGGCAGGAGGTAACGAACGCCGACAGCATCATGCGCTTGTGGGCCTGAACCCGGCCGGTGCGGATGAAGTACAAACCCGTGCCAATCAAAACCGCGCTGGTGCCGTTGAGGCAGGCATTCAGGGCGGGAAGGGAACTCGGAGTCATCTTCTTTTCTTTCCCGCGGATCCCCGACCTGCCGGGCATCAGGCGGCAGGCTTGGTGCTGCGGCGATTGGCCACCAGGAATGAAAGCGCGAACATCACCAGCGTGAACAACGCCAGCACTGCGAGGTTGGCGCTCAGCGACAGCCCAGTCGATGCCGATCCGGGAAACAGCAGCGAGCGCAACGCCTCGGACCCGTAAGTCAGCGGGTTAATGAGCATTAACCAGCGGATCCAGACGGACGCTCCGGAGAGCGGAAACATCGATCCCGAAAGCAGCCACAACGGTATAAGGAACAGGTTGATGATGCCGTGAAACGCCTGCGTCGAATCCATCGGCCAGGCGATGATGAAGCCCAGTGCCGTCAGAGAAAACGCCACCAGGAAGATCGTCAACACCGTAAGCCCGAAGCTCGCCAGCGTGAAATGCACACCAAGTGCCGGAGCGAAAACCATGAAGATGAGCCCTTGCAGCGTTGCCAGCGTAGCCCCGCCGAGCACCTTGCCCAGCACAATGACCGAGCGACTCACGGGCGCAACCAGTACCGAAAGTAGAAAGCCCTCCTTGCGATCTTCAATGACCGACATCATGGTGAAGATGGCAGTGAAGAGCACGATCATGATCAGCGCGCCGGGAAAGAAATAGTCCAGATAATGCTGGCTGCCGGTAGCCGCAGTGGAACGAAAGGAAGTGCCGAAGCCCGAGCCGATTACGATCCAGAAGAGGAGCGGCGAGGCGATGACGCCAACCACGCGCGCGCGCTGCCGGTAGAAACGAACGATCTCGCGCCACCACAAAGAGAGCGACGGCAATAGCAAGCCTGGGCTCGCAGGTGCGATGGCTGGCGGGAAGGCAGTAGTTCGAGTGGCCATAGGTATTTCGATCCAGCAGCTCCTTCGACTCGAACGCGCACAACCGGCGCGTCCTCGCTCAAGGCAACAATGACAATCTTAGCAGGAGGATGCTTGAAGTATCCCGGCGGTCACGCATTCGTCTGCCTGCAATGAAACGAGAAATCATGGGCGACATGGTATTCTCCGAAATTCTTGGCGATGCGGCCCCGCTGGTTACGACAACAGCGGAACGAGCAGAGAAGCTATGCAAGCGAAACCGATCGATATGCGTGTCTTTCGATGGGGATGGACCACGTTTATGGTCCTGACGACATCAGTTCCGTATTTGGTGTTCTGGCTTCATAGGCCCGCAGGTTATCGCTACTCGTGGATTCTACCGCCATATCCTGAGGATTCGCTCGCTTACATGGCATGGTCGCGGCAGGCCGCGCATGGAAGCCTGCTATTTCAGTTGAAATACACTGCATTACCGCATTCGCCTTTTTTGTTCCATCCGTTCTTCTTGATTTGCGGATGGATTAGCAGGCTGTCTGGATGCGATATCGGGATCGTTCACTGGGCGGTGAAGGCGGTAGGCGTCGTGCTGTTTTTTGTTGTCTTCTACCGGTACACAGACTGTCTTGGGCTTAGCCGATTTCAATCCATTGTTGCTTCGGTCTTCGTGGGTATTTCCTCAGGATTCGGCGGGTTTCTTGCTTATCTGGGCCTTGCGAACCGATGGCAAATTGTTCCAGCGGACCTTTGGATGCCAGAGGTGAGCACCTATTGGTCTCTCTTGTGGAACCCTTTGTTCCCATACTCCCTGACTCTGATAGTCCTCATTATGTACTATTTGGACCGGGGGACACGCGAGGCTCGCAAAAGCGATTTCTGGCGCGGCGGTTTTGCGATAGGCGTTCTGGCCTTGATCCAACCGTACACCCTGCCCATGCTGTTGGCTTACGCCTTGATCATTACCACAGCGCGAAGGGCACGGCATGCACTGGAATTTCTGTTTCGGTTGTTTTCAGCCTCGTTTCCATTCGTCCTTTACGTGGTTCTGGTATCGATAGTGCAACCTCTCGTGTCGCGACATAGCGCTCGCGGCGAAATGAGGAGCCCCAATCTCGTCGACTATTTGCTCGGATTCGGATTTCCATTGCTGATCTGCGCCGCAGGTCTGCCAGTGAAACCGGGCCATTGGGTGAAACGCTATTGGCATCTCGTCCTATGGTTCCTGCTATCTCTAGTGTTCGCGTACCTTCCGTTCTGGTTTCAAAGAAAACTCATTTTTGGCGCACAGATCCCTTTATGCATCCTGGCTGCGATTTCTCTCGATCTTATCCTCACCAGGTTTTCCTGGCTAAGGAGCCGCTATTGGGTGTTAGTCAGTGGTGCAATAATCCTCATTCCATTGCTGATAGCAACTCCGGTGTACTTGTTCCGTACAGAAAGTCGTGAAGTCAGATTCAACGCAGACGGCGCCTATTTCATCAGCAACGATGTGCTAGAGGGGCTGAATTTTCTCAAGGACAGAAGCAGACCCAACGAGGTTGTATTTGCTACCTATGAGACAAGTCGCTTGATTCCGGGATTCTCGGGGAACACGGTCCTATGGGGTCATTGGGCCATGTCGGTTGATCTCGAAGAGAGAAAGCAGTGGAATGCGCATCTTTTTGACAAAGACTCGGATTGGCAAGACAGCCAGCGATCCAATGACTTCTGGGGAACGGGTATCCAGTACATTTTTGCCGATGGAAACCTCTTACGATCCATCGAGCACAATCCATACATGTGGCGTGTGATCCTTAGCGAGGCAGATGAAGTGTTTGCAAATAATTCGGTGGCGATTTACAGGCATCGAGCACGGAATCCTTGAGGTTGCGTGAGAAGTGGGGCTTTGCGGTCGAGCGGACCTTCAGGTACGCATCTAGCGGCGCGTAACAGAGCGACAGCGTGCTACGATGTTGCCCATACCGCCGCATGACTTCATCATCTATCTCAGTCTTGAACGCGACACATTTTTCAGATTTGGACTCTTCTTCCATCGAAAAGAAACTCTTCCTGTTCTTGGGTTTTGTTGCCCTCGCCTACGCCTTCCTCGCTGGGATGCGAACAGTTCAGGATTTTGACCTTGGCTGGCAATTGGCGACCGGACGCTGGGTGGCTCAGCATCACCAGATTTCTTCGGCTGATGTCTTCTCTTACACGGTCCAAGGGGAACCTTGGATTTATCCGGTTGGCGCGGAACTGGTGTTCTATGCCGCTTATTTGCTCGGGGGCTACGCGCTGATTTCATGGATCGGGGCCGCGGCATGCTGTGCCACCGTCGCGTTGCTCCTTCGGCGAGGCTCCGGTGTCAGCGCTGGAATCGCCATCCTCGCGGTACCTCTCATAGCCTCTCGCACTACTCCGCGTGCCGACATGTTCACCGTCGTGCTTTTCGCGGCGTTTCTCTCGCTTTTGTGGGAGAACTATCAGACGGGCCGCGCTCCTCTCTGGTTGTTGCCCCTGTTGATGGTGGCCTGGGTCAATCTTCACCTCGGTTTTGCTGCGGGCCTTGGGCTGGTGCTGGCCTACGTGGTCATAGAATTATTGGAGACGATTGTCAGTGACGTGCGCCGCCGTGCCGCTCTGCAGAGACTCCGGAACGCATCAGGATGGTTGTTGTGCACGGTGCTGGCCACGCTGGTGAACCCCTGGGGTTGGGGTATTTATCGGGCGCTGCTCCGGCAAGAGCGCGCCAATGCGCAGCAGCAATACTGGATTGGGGAGTGGCTTGGCGTACCTCTGAATTGGAGCTTTGTCAGCACTGTTCTTTCGTTGCGGCAGACCCGAGGCGCGATTTATGCGTTGCTGGCGATCGCTGTCATAGCAGCCATAATTGCTTTGCTTCGTGCCCAACTGGGAGCCGCAGTTCTGCTGCTGGGAGCGACCTACCCGGCCATTCAGTATGTCCGCATGGGAGCGGTATTTGCCTGCGTGGTAGTCGTGGTCGGCGGGTCAGCGTTGTCGGCGGCGACGGCTGACGTTGGCTCTCGAATTCTGGCCGCACGAGCGCGTTCGGTTGTTACCGGTGCGGTGGTCGCGCTGCTAGTGGGTCTCGCCTGCCTTCGCAGTCTTGACCTGGTAACGAATCGTCACTATTTTCAGGGCACCGAGGAAACCACATTCGGCGCCGGATTGGGCTGGTGGTTTCCACAACGGGCAGCCGAATTCATTGAGCGCGAGAGTCTTCCGGGAGAGATTTTCAACACCTATGATGAAGGCGGCTACCTTACCTGGAGGCTCGGTCCGCAGCGACGCGATTACATCGACGGCAGGGCCATACCCTTTGGAGTGCCCCGGATACAACGGCACAATCAGTTACTTATGAGCCCACCGGATTCCGGCGTCTGGGGCGAGGAAGCAACCCGGTACAACATCAACACGGTCATATTGCCGCTGGCGCGCTATGACGGAGTTCAGCTTGTCCGGTTGCAGGACTTTTGCAACAGCAAAGTCTGGCGACCGGTATATCTGGATGAGGTTTCCGCGGTCTTCGTGCGCCGCACGCCGCAGACGGAAGAACTCGTCCAGCGCTTCCCGGTGGATTGCGCAACCGCGCCGTTACCTGCACGACCGGGGGTCGGGACCCGTGCTGAGGTATTCAATGCATGGGCGAACGCGGGCAGCGTTCTTGCCGCGCTCGGCCGCAATTCTGAAGCGCTTACCGCAATCGGCGAGGCACTTGCGATGTTTCAGGGCAGCGCCTTTCTTCACTGGGAGCGCGGCAATGTGCTTTTTGCGATGGGCCGCTTGAGCGAATCCGAACAGGAATACCTTGCCGCCATCGCTCTTGAACCAAGCGAAACTACGTGGGGCGCGCTGGCAGAGTCCTACCGGAAGCGCGGTCGAAGCCCGGCCGCCATCGACGCAATGAAACGTGAGGCTCAATTCTCGCGCCGACCATATCTGACGCTGACGGACTTGGGATATTTTTATCTTCAGCGCCACCAGCCAGGCAATGCCTTAAAGGCATTCGATGATGCGGCCCGGGCCGCTCCTGGGGACATCAGTGCCGCAGACAACGGGTCGTTCGAGTTTTCGCTGGCACAGGGCCGTTCGGGCGCCTATGAGGCCCTCGGCAATCTCGAACCAGCCGTTTCTTTTCAGGAGGAGGCTGTCCGGTTTGCACCGAATAAGCCAGAGCCATTGCGCCGGCTGGCGCAGTTGTACCGTTCTCAAGGACGATTGGAGGATGCGGACCGTGCCAAGGAACGCGCTGCGAAGCTCGTGGAAAACCACAGCCCTTGAGGATGCCGGGGTTTAGCTGCGATGCGGTGGCGCCGCCTGATTTTCGCAGTGTTTCCGTGGGCCTGTGATAGAGACTACTCTTCCGCGCCGCTCTCTTCGGTCCAGAAGCGGTGCCCGGTCCGGCGAATAAATACGTCTTCTAGGCTGGGCTTGTGCACGGAGACCCCCTGAATCTTGCCCGGGAACGCCTCGACAACATCGGTGACGAACCGGTGGCCGTTCTCGATTTCGAGGCGCACCTGATTGTCCATCACCGTCGGCCGCAATCGGAATCGCTGTTCAATGTGTTGGGCCAGCAATTCGGGTTGCTCAGCTTCCAGCAGGATGACATCGCCGCCGATTTCGCTCTTAAGTTCGGCAGGTGTGCCCAACGCCACAACGGCGCCGTTGGCATAAATCGCCAGACGATCGCAACGCTCGGCCTCTTCCATAAGGTGGGTGGTGATGAGCACAGTGACGCGCTCTTCGTCGCGGAGAGTCTGCAGATACTGCCAGAGGTCGCGGCGCGCGCCGGGATCGAGGCCTGTGGTCGGCTCGTCGAGCAGCAACACCGAGGGGTGATGTAGCAGTCCCTTGGCCAGCTCGAGTCGTCGCTGCATGCCGCCGGAAAAAGTCTCGGCTTTCTCCTTCGCGCGATCGGCGAGGCCAACCCGGCCCAGCATTTCGCTGACGCGCTTCTTCAGCATCGCTCCGCGCAAGCCGTAAATATGGCCGATCAGCATCAAGTTCTCTTGCGCCGAGAGTTTGATGTCGATGCTCTGTGCCTGGAAGACTACGCCGATATTGCGGCGCACCAACGCCGGCTCTCGCGCGACGTCGTGGCCCATAATCAGCGCATGTCCGTCATCGGGCAACATTAGGGTCGAGAGGATTCGGAACGTCGTGGTCTTGCCGCTGCCGTTAGGCCCCAGCAGGCCGAAAATCTCGGCAGGCCGCACGTCAAACGACACCCCAGCCAGCGCGACGCGATCTCCGTACTGATGGCGCAGGTTCTGGAGCTGGATTACCGGCGCCGAAGTATCGCCAGAGTTAGCTATGATCGGCTCGTTGATGGTCTCAGAAGTTGCCATGCGCGAGGCCATAGATGATTCTATTACGCTGGCGGAATCGGGTCGACCTGCGCCCCGTTCATGCGCGGTTCAGCATCATCAGGGCAAACAGCAGCGGAAGGTAAATCACCGAGGCTTGCAGCACGTGACGCGCCCGCAGCTTCGATTGCGGTTCGCTGGGCGCGAGTTTCATCGTCCACATGCGCAGGCTGAACCAGAACATGCCAAGGCTGAGCAGCAGCGCGCCGGCAAAGTACGTCCATCCCGACATGCCCATCAGCGCCGGAGCGAGCGAGACAGGCACCAGCGCCGACGCATACATCACGATGGCTAATGCGGTGGAACGGCCGTCGCTTTCGACCACGGGCAACATGCGGATGCGGGCATTCTCATAATCCTCGCGATACAGCCACGCGATGGAATGGAAGTGTGGGAACTGCCAGAAGAACAGGATGGCGAACAGCACTAGCGCCTCAGCGTCGAGGCGCCCGCGGATTGCCGTCCAGCCCAGCACCGGTGGCATCGCTCCAGGAAATGCGCCGAGAAAGGTGCAGATCGGGTGAACGCGCTTCATCGGCGTATATACCACGAGATAGCTCAAGGACGTCAGCGCAGCCAGCGTCGCCGTTAGCCAATTGGCGGTGAGACCGAGATAAAGCACGCCGCCGATGGTCATGCCGAAAGCGATTACCGATGCGTGCAGCAAGCTCATGCTGCCGGTGACCAGCGGACGCTGCGCGGTGCGGCGCATCAGCGCGTCAATGTCGCGCTCAACAACTTCGTTGATGGCCGCGGTGCCTCCGCTGACCAGTCCAATGCCGATGAGAGCATGGAGCAGCGTCCACGAGAGCAAGGGCACGCCGGACTTGGCGGCTGCGAAGTACGCGCCGGCCCACGCGGTCATCACGATCAGGGTGGTCACACGGGCCTTGATCAGCACCGAGTAGTCGCGTGCGAGCGCGGCAACACCTACGCAAGGGACGGCGAGGGGTTGAGATGCGCTGCTCATGCAATCACAGCCTTTTGCGTGGCAGTGTGGACCACGGATTGGGGAACGCGAGCGTTGATCATGCTGCGCGATTGTATAGCAAGCACTACGCTGGTCGCCAGCAGCAAGGCGCCTCCAGCGACATGCGACACAGTGCTGATCACGATCCCGGTCGTGGACTGTGGCGGATCCAGCATCCATTGCAGCCTTGTCATGTACGAAGCGAAGCCGAGTCCAAGCTGGACCATCAACAGAGCCAGAAGCAACTGTGCCGTCCTGCGCAATTGCGCGACCGTGCCGTAGCGCGTCAGGATGCGAACGATCGTCCAGTAAATCAGTGCGGTGACTAAGCAGGCGCCGACGAGATGTGGTAGGAGCTTTATTCCGGAGTGGCGGAAGGCTGCTCCCAGAATCAATTGCACCCACACGCAAAATGCGGCCAGTGCAGTGAGAGTTGGCGTGCTGGGCGTCAGGTCATGTTCGGTGATGGGTTTGGAGTCCCGTAACCAGGCACGACTGGTGAACAGCGCCATCGCAATCACGACGCAGAAGATGGTCTGCGCCAGCGTGGCATGCGCAGTGGAGATGGACCAAGGCAGCAAATTCAGCACCGTGATGCCGCCGAGAACCCCTTGGCCAACGACCGCAGCCAAAGCAATCCAGCCCAGCCCGCGCATCCACTTGCGGGTTTCAACGCGCTGCGTCCAAACCGCCATAATGATGATCAGCAGCCCGATGAACTCCGCAATCATGCGGTGGGTGTGTTCGTATTTCACCCCGCCGGCCATTGGTGGAAGCTTGTACAGAGACCCGAAGGAAGTAGGCCAATCGGGAACCGAGAGGCCGGCATCCTTGCTGGTAACGAGAGCGCCGGCGACGATTAGGAGAAACGTGGCCCAGGCAAGAAAGACGGCAAAGCGATGGTGCGCCTGGTTATAAGGAATAGTTCGCGACGTCAGAACAAGCTCCTGTCAAGCTGCGTCCACGCAAGCGAGGGTGCGACGTTGGTAGATCAATCTCGTTAAGGGTTGCGGCCCAAATCAGCGGCGAACGCATTATCCTCAAGCGGCGCTCGTGCCGATATTGTACCAAACGGATTCTTTGGTAACGGCTGGAACAGGACTCCACTTGCGCGCTAAAGCTCCACTTCCTGCAGTTGCGGCTTCGGCCGTGGAATCGCGTGTAGCGCCTCGATCATGGCGTCGGCGAATTCGGTCGTTCCTGCGGTCCCGCCAAGGTCGCGTGTAAGATGCTTGTTCTCGCTGAACACCTTCTCAATGGCGGCGCGGATATGGTTGGCCGCATTCTCCTCGCCCAGATGCCGCAGCATCAAAATGCCGGAGCGCAGCACCGCCGTCGGGTTCGCAATGTCTTTGCCGGCGATATCAGGAGCCGAGCCGTGTACCGCTTCGAAGATGGCGCACTCGTGGCCGAAGTTCGCACCCGGTACCACTCCAAGCCCACCCACGAAGGCTGCGCACAGGTCGGAGATAATGTCGCCGTACAGGTTCTCCAGTAACAGGATGTCGTATTGGTAGGGATTCATCACCAACTGCATGCAGGTGTTGTCCACAATGTGTTCGCCGTAGGTGATTTCCGGGTATTCCTTTGAAATATTGCGCGAGCAGCGAATGAACAGCCCGTCGGACAACTTCATGATGTTCGCCTTGTGGATGGCATGGATTTTCTTGCGCTTGACCCGGCGCGCGTACTCAAAGGCGAAGCGCGCGATGCGCGTGGAGGCTTTCTCCGTGATGATCTTCAGGCTCTCCACGACGCCGGGAACAACCTCGTGCTCGATGCCGGAGTACAGCCCTTCAGTATTTTCGCGCACCACGATGAGGTCCACGGCCGGATAGCGGGTGGGAATATTCGGCAGATTGCGAATGGGACGGAAGTTAGCGAACAGCTCGAACTGGCGGCGCAGGGCGACGTTGATGCTGGAGAATCCGCCGCCCACCGGCGTCGTGACTGGGCCCTTCAGTCCAACGTGAGTGCGCTCGATCGACTCCGTTAACTCCTTGGGAATGTACTCGTGAAACTTCTCATACGCTTCGGCGCCGGCGGCAAAGGTTTCCCACTCGAACTTGACGCCAGTCGCTTCCAGGATGCGGACGGTCGCGTTCACGACCTCCGGGCCGATCCCATCGCCTGGAATTAAGGTTACGGTATATGCCATGGGCTCTCGTTTGACTGCCGGAATTAGTCTCCGGACTTGGCTTTGGCCGATGCGCCTTCCTTGGTGTCGAGCAGGTCCTTCAACTCAGCCATGAACTCGCGCACGTCCTTGAAGTCGAGGTAAACCGAGGCGAAGCGTACATAGGCCACCTTATCAATGCGCTTCAGGCGGTTCATGATCAGCTCGCCAATCTCGCCGGTTTTGCGTTCGCGGTCGGGCGAGTCCACCACGAAGCCCTCAGCGTCGTTGACAATCTGCTCCAGCTTGCCCATGGAGACGGGCCGTTTCTCGCATGCTCGCAGCAAGCCGTTCAGCACTTTCTGCCGCTCGAACTTCTCACGGCGGCCATCTTTCTTGACCACCATGTAGGGGATCTCGTCGATCCGCTCATAGGTGGTGAAGCGCCTCTCGCACTTCAGGCACTCGCGCCGGCGGCGGATGGACTCGCCTTCCTTGCTTTCGCGCGAATCCACTACCTTGTCGTTTTCAAAGCCGCAGAACGGACACTTCATGAATGAGAGAAGGCGCAGACGGACAGCCTGCAAGTCGATTGTAACAGGGGAATTGATCGGAACTTGCGAACAGATCTAACCACTGAGACTTCACCTTCAAACTCTAGTACTTTCCACGGAAGAGGTATACCAGTTCGATGACCAGGATAATCACCACCATCAACTCCAGCGCAAAGCCACGGCTCTGGTGGAACTCGTCAATGAGGGCGCGATAGAGGCCTTCCGCCGTTTGAAGCTTTTCCTTCACGAGATTCTTGTATTCGGGAACGCCCACCTTGGCCGCCGCGAGGCGATAGAGACGCGCCGAAAACATGTCGCTGACAAACTTGATGGCGGTGTCCGCGCGCTCGACTAGTTCCGTCACCTCCACGGTGACGCTACTCAGCCTCGAAGCCTCGCCGCGCATCCGCCAGCGGCGCCAAAAGCCAGCGCGATACTTGAGCGAGCGATAGACACCGGCAAGCTCGCGGGTCAGCAACTCGTCATAGTGGCGGAACTCCAGCAACTGTGAGTTGGCGTACTCCAAAATCTGCACTGAAGTTTCTGCGCCTGACGGTGTGTCATAAACCAGCGCGGCGTTCCATCCAACTACCACTAGATCGTTGGGGTAGTACGAAAGGCTTGCCTGAAGGACATCTTCGTTCTCGCTGCGCGCCAAGGCGGTCTGCTCGCCCCGCAGAACCTGTGCGATCTCCTGCCCGTGTTGCGACAGCAAGTCGGCTCCCCGCGGGTTACAGGGGACGTCGCTAAGCTGGAAGATGTAATAGTCCTCGCTCAGCCAGTCGCTGTAGGGACGCACGATCGCCGGGGCGATCCGTTCCAGCCGCCCGCGGATGATTTGTTGTGCCTGCCGTTCAAGCTCGGCATTTGGGACCCAGCGCGCCGCCAGTTGCACCAGGGTTTGCCAGTCAACCTCAAACCCCAACTCAAACAGCACGCTGACGACGCCGTAATCGTAGTACTTGATTTGCGGGCTCAGTGTTTCCCCGCTGCTCAACACCACCGGATCTAGCCGCTCCACCACGGGCGGCTTCTCGAAGCGAACGTACTCGGGAGTGGCGTGCTTGAAGCTCGGCTCGACCCGCTTCGCGCCCAGAATCTCGCGCAGCTCGTCCAGCCTGATCTCCTCGCAAATGTCGTGGAGAATGACTCCCAGTACGGAACCCTTCATGGTCACAGCCGTCGCGCTGGTCGCCATGGATTGCGTGCTCCTTGCCGTTCTGAGTAATTGTATGTGAGGGGTTAACCTGGACTCGAACCGGATACTGCGAGGCTCGTTCAGATGCTTGTGGCGTGGTTCGCAGGAAGAGTCTACTTGCACGGCGGAAACAGGAACTTCAGCATGGGCGCAACCCGCAACGCCCAAGCCCACTCGCTATGCTCGCCGCCCTGCACCTCGGTGTAAGCGAGGTCTTTGCCGCGTTTCCAGCCCTTGTTGACCAAGTCCCTTCTTAGCGCGCGCACGTCGGGCAGCGCTCTGCGGCCTTCGCGCGTGCCGACGTCAAGATATATGTTCAGATCGGGTTTCCTCTGGATCTGCGCCACGGTCTTGAGGATGGCTCTGTTATGCCACCAAACCGAAGGAGACATCACCGCGAGCTTGCTGAACACCCACGTGTAGCGCAGCCCAAGATAGAGCGAAACCAATCCGCCCAGTGAGGAGCCGCCCATACCGCAGTTCTCGGCTCCAGGCAGCGTGCGATACGCGTGCTCGACGAACGGCTTCAGCTCTTCCACCAGCATCTGGCCGTAAGCATCGGCTCGTCCTCCGCCCAAGCGCTTGTCCTCGAACGGCGCATACTCGTCCACGCGGCGAACGCCGGTGTTATAGATGCCAACGATAATCAGCGGCTCGATCTGTCCGGCGACGATCAGCTCATCGGCCGTTTCGCCCATGCGCCAGTAATTCCCCTTGATGAAGGACGTTTCCGGGTCGAACAGGTTCTGGCCGTCCTGCATATAGAGAACGGGATAACGCCGGTCCGGCTGCGCCTCATATATCGGCGGCAGATACACAATCAAGTCGCGTTTCTCGTCCAACAACCGCGAGGCAAACTGCTCGTATTTGCGCAGGCGCGACTGCAGGTTGCTGGCCGCAGCCGCAGACACGCTCGCGTTGTCGGTGATTACCGGATCAGGGCTCATTCTGTAGAATGATGGTTCTTTAGATTACCAAACCCTGCTGCAACGGAAAGGCCCACACAACTTGAATCGCGAATATCACCGCTGGTGGTCGAACGATCTGCAACGCAACATGGAACTGTTGGTCTTCGGCCACGACGGTACGAAGGTCCTGGTTTTCCCCACTTCGATGGGACGCTTCTTCGAGTACGAAGACAACAAGATGGTCGCTGCAGTCGCCGACCGTATCGATGCTGGGCAACTCCAGATTTACTGCGTCGATGGCGTGGACAGCGAAAGCTGGTACAACAAGCGCGCGCATCCTTATTGGCGCTTGCAACGCCATCTTCAGTACGAACGCTACATTCTCAACGACGTTCTGCCGCTGATGTGGAACAAGAACTGGACTCCGCGCACCATCGTTACTGGCTGCAGTTTCGGCGCTTATCACGCGGTCAACTTCGCCTTTCGCCATCCTGATAAAGTTACTGGCTGCGTGACGATGGGAGGCTCGTTCGACATCAAGGGCTTCCTCGATGGCTGGTACAGCGAGGACGTTTACTTCAACAATCCGCCCGATTATCTGGCGAACTGCACGGATGGTTGGCGATACAACCACATGCGGACCGTGCTCGCGACCGGCGAATGGGACATGTGCTGGCAAAGAAACGAGGAGTTTGCCGCGATTCTGCGCGCGCGCGGAATTCGGCATGAGCTGCATGTTTGGGGCGACCACAGCTATCACGATTGGCCTTGGTGGCGACCGATGGCAAGGGTTTATCTGGAGTAAGTGTTTTCCAGCGATGGTTAACTGGCAACTGACAACTGACAACTGGTTTTAAGCCTTCCCTCCGAGGCTCTACGTAGAATCAACAACTTACTTAACATTTATGTCGCAAATAATAGAGCCCGTATGACTTATATGTAAGAAATGGATAAATAGAGACTTAGCTATTTCTTGCCCGAACACTCTCCGGTGACGGAGGTCACTGACCTCAATCGGCCGCCCTGTAGATACTCAAACTCGACCCTCGATTACAAGGTGGTTGTATGAGCAGTCCAGAATCCCCCGATACAAAGCCAGAGTTCATCCGCCGGTCTGAGTCGGAGAGCATCTGCAGGTACTGTTCGCAGACGGTCAGAACCGACGGTTATGCGCCATTGGAATACGTCGAAGACATCCATGCAGACGTTTGCCTGTCGCGGCAAAACTTCTCGGCCCGCTACCACGGTCTTCCGTAATTTTTGCGCGCTTACTCCTGCCCTCCGATCTTGCGACCCGATTGTCCCGTCGCTGAGCTCCGCTTCGATGCCTTTGCGGCAACCTCCGTCGCAGTCGCGGCGGACTGCGGTTCCTTCCGGGTTGGTTCTTCCCCCACCCTTTCGCCAACAGCGGGCGAAATGGTGGGGCACCCAGAACTAGACCCGGCAGCCGCGCGCTCTCTGGCTTCGGCGGCAGCAAGGTCGGCTTGCGAGCGCTCCACAAAGCGGGTTTCGCGGGGCGTTCTGGGCGGCGGCTCGCACCACGTGGCGCGCGTGTGCCAACTGGGCCTGCGAGCGGCGATAGCGCCGGTCCTCCGCTGCGTCCAGTTGACTGAGTTTCCGCCACACTGCCTCCGGACCTTCGTGCTGCCGAATTTCCATCAGTTGGATGTCCACCGGCGTGACCTCCATCAAGTTGGCCCGCTCCTCACTGAGGGCTGGCGTCGGCTCGGGAAACGCTACCTCTGGCGGGGTGTCCACGTCGACGCCCTGGGTTGGCGAGATGGGTGTACACTCATTGCCGTTCTTGAAGTGAAATTCGTGTTGAGTCTAAAAGGAGACTGCGGATGAAATATCGGATCGTGTGTGGCTGTGCGGTGTTTGCCTTGGTGGTTGCGATGGCCTCTGCGCAAACGAAAAACTCGATGTCCGGCAAATGCGCCAAGCCTGATGTAATGCAAAGTATCCCCGCCGGTGATCAGCCGGGCCATGTCTTCACCCTGGAGCAGGGAAAATGCGTCACCAAGGGAGAAGTAGGTGGTGCGATGAGCAAAGAAGGCGCGTTTTCCGAGCATGGAGACGTCGTGGGAAACCGCAGCAGTAAAGGCTGGGGCGTCTACGTGGAAACGTTCGATAGCGGCGACAAGATTTTCTACAACTATCAAGCCACAGGGACCATGAAAGATGGCGCGTTCCAGGCAGGGACGAATAAATACCAGATTACCGGCGGGACTGGGAAGATGAAGGGCATCAAGGGATCGGGCACCTGCAAGACCACCGGCACCGCCGATGGGGGCTTGGACTACTCGTGCGAAGGTGAATACACAATCGCGGGAGCCGCTCCGGCAAAGATGTAGAAGAAGGTGACAGGGATAAGTTGTGAAGGGCAGCCTTTCCGGGCTGCCCTGTGACTTTCCTAGAGCGTGTTTCCAAGAACGTGGCGTGACCAGGCCGGGCCTGCAGGCCTTCATTGGTGGTCGCAATCTTCGCGGGGCCTGAAGGACCGCGCTTCCACCGCTAAGCCCACTTCTTGCCCAACGCCTCCAGGTTCGCGTGTGCGAGATCTTCGGGCGTCATGGCAACCCGGAACTCCACTTCAGCATTAAAAGTCAGGAACCATGGCTCGGCCAGCACCGGAATATCGGAAGGACTGTTGACGTTGACGACCAAGGTGCCGCCACGCTGGCCCTTGTGCTCACTGAAATAGACGGCTTCAGGCTTGATGGCCTCGAGGATTTGCTTCATCTTCTGCCCCGCGGTTCCATTGCGAACGGCGGTGTTGAACGGTTCGAGTGGTAGATGAATGTGCATAAGCATGCGCATGAATGACCTCCAAGTGTCGGGATTAAGCTTCTGGCCGCGAGCGGCGTTCGGCCAACGAGAATACCACAGTTCGCCGACCGTACTGCGGTAGTGCTGTATACTCGTCTCCCTGCGTCGGTGCTTCGGGGGACGATGATCCATGAAACTAATGACTAAGTTCAATTTGATCCTGCTGGTTCTGTTCGGGACCGGCGGCATCTTGATTGCACAAGCTGCCTATACCTTCCTCATGAACGGCGCTCGCCGCGAGGTTTTGCAGCAAGCGGAGGTGCTGATGGCCAGTGCCGAGGCTGCCAGGAACTACATGTCTGAAACCCTGGAGCCGCTGCTCGATCAAGTTCCCGTCCGCAACGGAGAATTCCGCGCTGAGACCGTGCCGAATGTCGGCGCCATCGCCACGTCGCCTGGGACAGCAGGTCGAGTACAACTGTTAATCAACTGCTGTAGAAATTTTATCGACCAGAATGAAAACCCCACTCAAGCGAAGGAAGCTTGAGTGGGGTAGCCGGGTCCCTAAGAGGCCTACTCATCGTTTATGGCGTCCGGACAAATCCGTGGCCAACGTTCGGTGGGTCTGAGGGACTCACGTAAAGGCCAACGACAACGCCAAGAGCATTGATTCCGGTTGCTTCAGTGAAGACGGCTTCCGGGTAGTCGAAAGACTCGTAAGAACCATTGCTCAGCAAAAAACCGTGATTGTTGCCTGCAGCATCGGTGTATAGCCCCACGATGTTATTTTGCAGGTTACCCCCTCCCGCAAACGTAAACGAAGACCCCGGAAAATTTATCGTAGTGTACTTGCCCCAGAACAGCAGGTAACCGAGGCCCTGTCCACTACCACCAGAAGTCGCATAATTACCGACGACTGCGCCCAGCAAGCTCACGGTACTGGTACCGCTGCTGGTTGCCCCAGGCGGATCGAAGCTGGTGAAGACTCCTCTCTGGGACAACAAAAAGCCGTGCAAGGTTGCCGAGGCATCGCACGCAGCATCGCTACAGTACGTCCCCGACATTTCACCCAAGTCGTTGATACTAGTGAGCTCACTACCAGCCGCGCCGGGATAGTCAACGGTTGTATATTTCTTCCCGTTCAGAACGAAACCGTGGCTGGTACCAGCCGAGTCGATATAGCTGCCCACGATAACTCCCTCCAGATTGATGAAGTTGGGAGTCGTATTCGTGGCGCCCGGAACGTCGAACGCCGTGAATTCACCTTTTGCCGTCACCGCGAAGCCATGATTGACACCACCAGCCGTGATGTTATAAACACCGACGCTGGTGCCTTCCAGATTGGGCCCGCCGACGATAATGGTGGACGCTGCGCCGGGATAGTTGACCGCCGTATAGGTCTGTGCCGACGCGATTGACAATGTTGCCAAAGCAACACCGATTGTGCAAATTGCCAAGAACCGAACTACCTTGATCATGGGATTCTCCTCTTAATTTTCTGTTTACGGTTGCGGACCGGAAATGCTCCGGCCAGCGTTGCGCCCCACCTTGCGCCCACCAGGGCAACGGGCCCAAGAATCGTTGTTTCTACATTGGCCCGCAAAATGGTCGGAGACAATACCCACTTGACTGAATTCAGACATAGCCATTATGATCCGCCGAAATGAAGCGAGTGGCCTCTGGAATTCTCCCCATAATCACGATCGACCGGAAGGCCCCGAAGCCTCTGCACAAGCAGATCTATGACGCCTATCGCACCGCAATTCTCGCTGGCAACCTGCGCCCAAGGCAGCGAATTCCATCAAGTCGAATGCTGGCATCCGAGATTGGTGTTTCGCGTTTTCCGGTTCTGAATGCGTACGCCCAACTTTTGGCGGAAGGCTACCTGGAAAGCCGCGTCGGCGCTGGGACCGTGGTTTCGCGTTCACTTCCCGACCAGTTCACGCCGAGCGAATCGACCGCCGCGCGATGCACGGCAACCCGCTCCGGGCCTCGACTGGTGGCGCCCCGCTTTCCGATCCCTCCCAGTCGTGAAAGCCCCCCATGGCTGCGGGGCTGGGGAGCATTCGGTGTGGGGCAAGTGGCTTTTGATCAGTTTCCCCTTCACGTCTGGTCGAAGCTGGTCGCACGCCGTTGCCGAAATATGGATGCCAAGTCATTTCACTATGGCGATCCGATGGGCTCCAGGGTTCTACGGGAGGCGGTCGCGATGTATCTGCGAACCGCGCGATCTCTGCACTGCGGAGCGGAACAAGTCATGATCGTCAGCGGTTCTCAGCAGGCGCTGGAGATGTCGGGACGGGTTCTCTTCGACCCGGGGAGCCGGGTGTGGGTGGAAGAGCCGGGTTACTTCCTGGCACGAGATGCCTTCGCGCTGACTGGTTGTCGTCTGGTACCGGTTCCGGTTGACATGGAAGGTCTGGACGTTGCGGCTGGCATCAAACTGTGTCGCAAGGCGCGGGCTGCGTTTGTTACACCCTCTCATCAGTTTCCGCTGGGCGTGACCATGAGCGCTTCGCGGCGCTTCCAGCTATTGGAGTGGGCGCAAAACGCAGGATCCTGGATCATTGAGGATGACTATGACAGTGAGTATCGCTACGAGAGTTTACCGATCGCATCCTTGCAGGGGCTCGATGCCAACGCTCGCGTAATCTACATTGGGACCTTCAGCAAGGTCTTATTTCCATCGTTGCGCCTGGGATATGTCGTCATTCCACCGGACGTCCTCGATCGCTTTCTGGAGATCCGCCGTGCCATGGATCTGGGCCCACCGACCTTCCATCAGGAAGTGCTCGCGGACTTCATTGGTGAAGGGCATTTTGCGCGGCACATTCGAAGGATGAGGCTTCTGTACAGAGAGCGACGCAGTGCGCTGGTGGAGAGCATCAACGAGGAACTCGGATCCATGGTCGAGGTGCTGGGACGCGAAGCCGGCATGCATCTGACTGTGACACTGCCGAGCGGGACGCGCGATCGGGAAATCGCCGAGCGAGCCGCCCGACAGAGCCTTTGGATATGGCCTCTCTCGGCCTCCTACATAGGTGAAGTAGCCCGCCCCGGCTTCATTTTGGGTTTTGGCAGTACCACGGTAGAGGAGATTCCCGACGCCGTTCGCAAGCTCCATAAGCTGCTCCCCGTGAGGTGACCACGCCGGCATTGTTGGCTGAGCACCGGCTTCATTGGCACCCTTCAACTTACAAATCCGGCTTTTTTCGCTTAGAATAAACAATGGTTGAGCGAAGCGCTCCCAGCGCTTCTTCTTGGGATTTCCAACAGTAATGGCAATCGGGCGAAGGCGGGATTCGTGTTCCCCGACGAAGGAGTAGTCGTGAAGAAGATCGGAATTATTTTTGGCATGGAGACCACCTTCCCGCCGGCGTTGGTCGAGAAGATTAACTCCATGGGCGAGGCTGACATTCAAGCGGAACTCGCAACGGTGGGCGAAGTTCGCATGGCAGAGCCGTCTCCGTACCATGTCATCGTCGATCGTATCTCCCACGACATTCCCTTCTATCGCGGCTATCTGAAAAATGCAGCCATCTCGGGCACAATCGTCATCAACAACCCGTTCTGGTGGAGCGCCGACGATAAGTTCTTCAACTTCGCGCTGGGCACGAAGCTGGGAGTTGCCATTCCGCAGACCGTCCTGCTGCCGCACAAAGACCATCCAGTGGGCACCACCGACAAGTCCATGCGCAACCTGCAATATCCCATGCCGTGGGACAGCATCTTCAGCTACGTTGGATTTCCCGCGTTTCTGAAACCCTTCGACGGCGGCGGCTGGAAGGACGTGTACAAAGTGAACTCACCGGAAGAGTTCTTCCGCGCCTACGACCAGAGCCGCGACCTCTGCATGACGCTGCAGCGCGGGGTGAAGTTCAAGGAGTACTTCCGCTGCTACGTTGTCGGCCAGGAGAGGGTGCACATCATGCACTACGATCCGTCGGCACCGTTCCACGAGCGTTATGTGAAGAACCCTCCGCCCACCGATGCCAAGCTGCTGGAGCGCGTGGAGCATGATTGCCTGACACTGTGCCGAGCGCTTGGATACGATCTGAATACGGTGGAATTTGCCTGCGAGGACGGCATTCCGTACGCCATCGACTTCATGAATCCCGCTCCCGATGCTGATGTAAACTCGGTTGGTCAGGAAAATTTTGACTGGATCGTCAACGCCGTGGCGGAGCTGGCGGTGCGCAAGGCTAAACAGCACACCGGCCTCTCCCCGGAGTATCGCTGGAGCGCGTTTCTCAGCGGCTATTGCGATGAAGCGGCTGCCAGCGCGAAGGGAGCGGCCCCGAAAAAGGCGCCTGCGCCCAGGAAAGCAGCCTCGCGGGCGGTAAAAGGGTAACCAGATGGAGCGGCCAAGCCTCAGCATCGGGATTGAAGAGGAATACCAGACGATCGATCCGGAGACCCGCGATCTCCGCTCGCACATCGCCTCGGAGATCCTTTCCAAGGCCAAGCGGGTGTTGCACGAAGCCGTCAAGCCGGAGATGCATCAGGCGGTCATCGAAGTCGGGAGCAAGGTTTGCAGGAACATCAAGGAAGCGCGCACGGACATTCTTGAGTTACGACGCGAGGTGATCAAGCTCGCAAGCGAAAATGGCATGTGGCTGGCTGCCGCCAGCACGCATCCTTTCGCGGATTGGAAAGTGCAGGAAATTTATCCTGACGAGCGATACAGGCGTGTTGTCGAAGACATGCAGCTCGTCGCCCGGGCCAATCTCGTTTTCGGCCTGCATGTGCATATCGGCATCGAAGACCGCAACACCGCCATCCACATCATGAATTCCATGCGGTACTTCCTGCCGCACATCCTGGCGCTGTCGTCCAACTCGCCCTTCTGGATGGGCATGCAGACCGGATTCAAGTCATTCCGGAGCAAGGTATTCGAGCGCTTTCCGCGCACCGGCATTCCCGATGTGTTTGCCAACTGGGCCGATTACGAGACCTTCGTGAATCTGCTGGTCAAGACGGGCTGCATCGACAACGGCAAGAAGATCTGGTGGGACATCCGCCCGCATCCCTACTTCGACACGCTGGAAGTGCGGGTATGCGACATCCCCATGCGCCTCGACGAGACCATGGCCCTCGCAGCGCTGATCCAGGCGACGGTCGCCATGCTCTACAATCTGCATGCCTCGAACAAGAGCTATCGCATCTATGGCCGCGCGCTGATCATGGAAAATAAGTTCCGCGCGGCGCGTTACGGCCTCGACGGCATGCTGATTGACTTTGGCGAGGAAGAAGAAGTGCCGCTGCGGAAGTTGATGGCGGAGTATCTCGACCTGATTGATGACGTGGTGGACGAACTCGGGTCGCGCGAAGAGATCAATTACATTCACCAGATGCTGGAGATGGGCTCCGGCGCCGACCGGCAGTTAAAGGTGTTCGAGCAGACTGGTGATCTAAGAAAAGTTGTGGACTACATCGTCGCCGAGACCCGCGTGGGAGTTTTCGAACAGGCCACGGCGCGCACATAGAAGCCTCTTCTCAAGAAAGGATTGTCCTTGATTCAGCCCGTTCTCACCGATCTCACCAAAACCTCATTCGATCCCGAACTTTCTCCCGGCGCCTGCAACGCCGTGAACACCTGCCTGAGTATCCAGCCATGGGAGAAGGTGACGGTCATCACCGACAACGAATGCCGTGAGATCGCCGCCAGCATCGCCTGCGAATTGTTGAAGGTCGGTTCGCCGTTCAAGGCGTTCGTCCTGGAGGACCTTGCGCCGCGTCCGCTGACCGATCTGCCGCCCGAGATCGCCGAGGACATGGAGACCAGCCAGGTCAGCATTTTCGCCGTCCGGGTGCAGCGTGACGAACTGAAGTCCCGCATGCAGATGACCGATATCGTGAACCGGCGCAAGATGCGCCACGCGCACATGGTCAACATCAACCGGCAGATCATGCTGGAGGGCATGCGTGCTGACTTCAAGCGCGTGGATGCGCTAAGCAAGAAGGTCATCGAGATCGTTAGCGTTGCAAAAGAGATCAGGGCCAAAAACCCCGCGGGCAGCGACTTCACCGCCACCCTGAATCCCAACTATCGCTGGGTCAAGACCAGCGGCCTCATCAGCCCTGACAAGTGGGGGAACCTGCCGGGCGGCGAGGTGTTCACTGCTCCCGGCGAGGTGAACGGGACTTATGTCGTGGACGGCGTTGTCGGCGACTATCTCTGCGAGAAGTATCCCCACCTGGCGCACCAGCCGCTGACCATTCACATACGCGGCAATCGCATCACCGAGGTCGTCAGCGATAACAGAGTGCTGCAAGAGGATTTCTGGGCCTACACCCACACCGACGAAAACAGCGATGTGGTGGGCGAGTTTGCCATTGGCACCAATATCGAGCTGAAGCAGGTGATCGGGCAGATTCTTCAGGACGAGAAATTCCCCGGTCTGCACATTGCGTTCGGTAATCCCTACGGCGCACACACCGGCGCGCAATGGTATTCAAGCACGCACATTGACGTGGTCGGAACGCGCTTCGATATCTGGGTGGACGGCCGGCAGATCATGGAGAGAGGCCGCTTCCTCATCGAGGCCTGACCATGGTTCCCGCTCTGCGCGAGGAATTCAACCGCAAGTACACGCCTGAAAAGTATCAGCAGTTCCTCGACCGCCTGGATGCAGCCTGCGGCACCCACGTCGGCTTTCGCGTTTCGGAGACGCCGTGCTTCGTCCCCAAAGCCCTGCTTGACCAGATGGCGCAGTACGGCCGCGAGCTGGTTTCGCAACTGGTTGACAGTCCGCAGTACCTCCGGGCCTCCGATGCTTCCGTCCCTGCACAGTACAACGTGCCGAGCGAATCTCCGCGGCCGATGTTCGTGCAAGTGGATTTTGGACTCGTGCGCAATGCGAATGGTGGCTTGGCGCCGAAGCTGGTCGAGCTGCAAGCATTTCCTTCGTTGTACGGCTACCAGTCATTGTTGGCGCAGGAATATATCGACTCCTACGGTCTGCCGTGCGATCTCGGCGTTTATCTTTCCGGCTATCGTCGCGATTCATACTGGGAGCTGATGCGCGACTTGGTCGTCGCCGGACACGATCCGGAGAACGTGATTCTGATGGAGATCGATCCCGAGCACCAGAAGACTCTGCCCGATTTCCTGGTGACGCAGCGGGAGTTGGGCATCGCCATTGTTGACATTTTGTCGCTGAAGAAGCGCGGCACCAAGCTCTTTTACGCGAAGGATGGGCGTGAGATCGAGGTCCGGCGCATCTACAACCGCTGCATCGTGGACGAGCTCGAGCGCAAAGGCGTGACCTTGCCGTTCGATTTGCGCGACCAACTCGACGTCGAGTGGGCCGGCCATCCCAATTGGTATTTTCGCATCAGCAAGTTCTCCATCCCTCATCTCAGCCACCCGTGCGTTCCGAAGACGGTCTTCCTCGACCAGGTCCGCGCCGTGCCGCGCGATAACCAGAATTACCTGCTTAAGCCGCTGTACTCGTTCGCTGGAGTCGGTATCAAGTTCGCGCCTACGCAGGCCGACATCGATGCGATTCCGCGGGACCAGCGGCACAATTACATCCTTCAGGAGCGCGTGTACTTCGAGCCGGTCATCCAAACGCCGCACGGGCCGACGCAAATGGAAATTCGCATGATGTTCGTGTGGCCCGAGGGCGGAGAAATGACTTGCGTTCTGCCTCTGGTGCGTATGGGGCGTGGCATGATGATGGGCGTGGACCACAACCGTAATCTTCAATGGGTGGGCGGAGCGGCGGCGCTGTGGGTGGAACAGGGCGACCCCAGAGCCGGCGCAGCATAACAGCGGCACTCTCATTGTTCTAGCGTCAGAGTTGTGTCAGTCATCCCGCCATGATTTACTAATCCGGTTTGTTCAGAGGAGGGAGCTTTGATTCGCGGACTGATGTTGATTTTCGCTGCAGGGGTTTTAACGATGCCATGCTTTGCGCAAGCGCCGGCTGCCGACAAGAGTTGGATCGGGGTTAGCAACGGCTACGCCAACATGCTGATCGAGGTTGTCTTCAAATACCATCCTGAGGCGGGAACGCAACAGGGTCTGAGCCAGTACGACAGCAAGGTCTCGCAGCCAACCCTAGCCAATGAGGACCAGGAACGGAAGAAAACTGAAGGAGTGCTGGCCAAGTTAAAGAGCGCGGCCGCGGAGAAGCAGCAGCCGAACGTCGCGGAAGACCTGCAAATTATGATGCGCAGGGTCAACCTCAACTTCAAGCGCCAGGATTTTCAGCGTGCGAACGAAGTTCCGTTCTACAACGCGAGCCAGATGGTCTTCGGCGGATTGCAGGTTTTGCTCGACGAGCAGACGCCTTCCGAGCGCCGTCCTGCCGCGGTGGTGCGCATCCTCGAATACGCCGGACTTTCGCCTGACTACACCGCGCTCACCGAGATCCTGAAGCAGCGCGTCACCGAGCAGATGGCCAAACCAGGCGTAATCTATCCCGCGCGAGTTGAGATAGAAACCGAAATGGCGCGCAATTCCCACTACGTTGAAGGAATTGCAGCGCTCATGCAGAAGTACAAACTGACCGGATGGGAAGAGCCTTTTGCCAAGCTGAAAACGCAACTCACCGACTATGACGCGTGGGTGCGAGCGACGGTGCTGCCCAAGGCGCGAAACGATTTTCGTCTTCCGCCGCAGCACTACGCACTCGACATGGAAAACTATGGAATCGACATTCCGCCCGAGCAGCTTGCTGCTATGGCGCACCAGGCTTTCATCGAGATCCAGGCGGAGATGAAGCCTATTGCCGCCCGCATTGCCAAACGGCGTAATCTGCCGTCGCTTGATTATCGCGGGGTCATACGCGACTTGAAGAAGGAGCAGTTGATCGGCGACGCCATCCTGCCGTTCTACCAGGAGCGGCTGAAGCAGATCGAGAAGATCATCGTGGAGCAGCAGATCGTCTCGCTGCCCGATCGTCCGGCGCGCATCCGCATCGCCACCGCAGCGGAGACGGCGCAGCAGCCCGCGCCTCACATGGTGCCTCCACCATTTATCCACAACACCGGCCAGAAGGGAGAGTTCGTTTTGCCGCTGAACATTCCGGCGGCTGCGGGCCAGGCCTCGGCTGAGAAATACGACGATTTCACCTACGATGCCGCAGCCTGGACGCTGACGGCGCACGAGGCGCGGCCGGGGCATGAGTTGCAATTCGATTCCATGCTGGAGCATGGGGTTTCGCTGGCGCGCGTTCGCTATGCCTTCAACAGCACCAACGTCGAAGGCTGGGGACTGTATTCGGAATATCTCATTAAGCCGTACATGCCGCTGGAAGGCCAGTTGGTCTCACTGGACCTGAGATTGCAGCGTGCTGCGCGCGCGTTTCTCGATCCTGAGCTGCAAGCCGGAAAGATCACGCCCGCCGATGCCTTCCGAGTACTGGAGGACGACGTGGTGCTCTCGCACGCGTTCGCCGAGGAGGAGGTCGAGCGCTTTACTTATCGCGCGCCGGGCCAGGCGAACAGCTACTTCTATGGCTACACCAAGTTGATCGCATTGCGGGAGGAGACGCAGAAGGCGCTGGGAGCCAAGTTCAACCAGAAGAAATTTCACGACTTCATTTTGGCGCAGGGCCTGCTTCCTCCGGACATGATGCGCAAGGCGGTGATGGAGGTGTTCGTTCCCGAGCAGCAAAAACAGACTGCCGCACAAGGTGAGCGCGGTGGTACCGGCGAAGTTCAAACGCGGATGTGAAAGCGGCAACTCGAAACACGCAGCGACGCAAGAAACAGCACATACGGAGCAAAGCGATATGCAGAAGATCAATCCATTCCTGTGGTTCGACAGCAACGCCGAAGAGGCAATGAATTTTTACATCTCCATATTCAAGAACTCGAGAGTGTTGAGCGTCTCCCGCTATGGAGACGCAGGCCCCGGACCAAAAGGAACGGTAATGGTGGCGTCATTTGAGCTGGAGGGGCAAAAGTTTATGGCGCTAAACGGAGGCCCGGGATTCCCCTTCTCTGAGGCGGTATCGTTCCTTGTGAACTGCCAGACGCAGCAGGAAGTGGACTATCTGTGGGAGAAACTTTGTGAAGGAGGGAAACCAAGCCGGTGCGGGTGGCTTAAGGACAAATTTGGCGTGTCCTGGCAAATAATTCCCACCATTTTGGGGGAGTTAATGGCTTACAAGGACCCCGAGAAATCGAAACGAGTCATGCAAGCCATGCTGGAGATGGGTAGTGTCCTAAACTTGCGTTGATAGCCTAATCCGCCCACTCAAGATCGCTTTCCTTGGCCCATACGCGAGTGGCGAAGTTGCTGCCGAGTTGAACACAATACAGGGTTTCGCCGGGCATGTCGCGGATTTCCAGTACAGTGCGAACGTCTGGATTGCCGATTATCCTCACGCGGTCTCTCAACTTGAACTTGGTCATTATTCCCGCTCGCTCCTTAAAACGATTTCTCAAGGCGTTCGGGTAATGTTCCAAATTCTGTGCAGTTTACGAGAGCAACTCCCGAAGCTTCCAGGTGTGATTGGTCAATCCGGCTTCCATCGCTGGCGTAACCCGCAACGTCTGGTGTATCCGGCAGAAATTGTAATACGCGAAGTGCAGAGCGCAAGCCGCTTTCAGGTTGTCCAGCTTCTTCGAGAACGCATTGGTCAAACGGGTGAAGCGCCGAATCCCCATCCGCATCGTCAAATTCTGCCGCTCGACAAAGCTGGTGCTCATGTGCCGAGGATCGGGATTGCCCTGCCGCACTTTGGATATGACTTCGACTATCGACCCTGGCGAATAGCGTCCGGCTGCGTCATGCTGGCCATAATCGCCGTACAGCTTCACAATCTGGCCGAAATCAATATCGGCTCCGAAATGCTCTTCGACGGCATCGACGTAGAAGCGGAATCCGTCAGTCGTCAGTTGCATCCGCTTCGCAAGGCGCTGTTTCAGATCGCCGATGAAAGCGTGGGTTGTCGCAAGGTTGCGCTTCCCGACCGCATAAGTGGGAATCAACTTTGTCTGAGCGTCGATTGCCACGAACACCCAAGCGTCACCGAGGTCCTTGGAATCTTCGTCGCGAACCCAGCGCTGTTTCTTGCCGACGAATGTCCAGATTTCGTCCGACTGCACGTGTTCACAGCGGAGATTCCACATGCGAGTGTCCATCAACCTTATGCAGCGCTCGCCAGCCAAGACAAGTAGCCGGATGATCGTGTCGCGGTGCAGTCCGGTAATTCGCTCCGCGCTGCGAATCGAGGTTCCTTCGATCAAAAGCTGAATCGCTATTAGCGCTTTATCTTCGGGAACGATCATCGGGCCAAAGAGCCGCGCATGATCTTCGGTGTACGTGCGCCCGCATTGCAGGCAGCGGAAGCGCTGTAGTCTGTTGCGATGTTTCCCGAACTTCTGGCATCCGATGCCGCACTCTTTGCAATTCATGAGCACAGATTACACGAAGCGGTTGCTGTTTGTCAAGGGGATTCGACCTGTAACTTGCATATTTTTCAATGCGGTACTAAAGTGGGACAAGCACACATCTTTCTGTGACGAATGAACGTCCAATTTGGTGCCAGGTAGCCTATACTTCTACTTGTGGATACTCTGATAGTGGCGTACAATTGCCCGACTTTGCAAAGGGGAGGTCAAGATGACGAAATCCGAAAAGAACGATGATCTGATTGTTGTTGGCGGCAACAACCTCGGTTCGGAGACTTTCGTCTTTCCTGAGCAGGGCCAGGATCTCGAAGTCCCGATGATCACCATCACCGATATGGCGAACGGTACTATTCGGTTTGCCACTCTCCAAAGCTAGCGATTTTCTTCGCAACCAAAAATGGCCGCAGTTGATTGTTCAGCTCCGTCATTAGATGCTGAATCAACTGTTGGAATACTGCCGGGTCAACCGGCGGATTCAGCACTGGAATCGTGAAATTGATGTTCGGTAACCCGGCCCCCTGAAGGGTCAGCGTTTGGACGTATTTATCCGTGCGGCTGGTGCTTTCGATGTACTTACCGACGAGCCGAACCGAGGTGGGGTTTTGGGTTGCGCTATGGAGTTCCCTTTGCATGTCATAAGGCTCTCTGCTGTTAAACTCGGCAGCGTAATCCTCATATAGAGACCACATCAAGCTGTCGATCCCGAGTTTTTCTGCGGGAACAACAGGGAGTGCAAGATCTTCTATCATTTCATTTCTTGAAATGAAGTGGGCGTGTGCACAGTAAGCGGTTGTGAGATGGCTCTCAACCTTGTCGCGTTCTTCTTTCGAGTATTTCTTGCTGGTCAAACCGAGCATCTTCGCAATTAGCAGCTTGCTGCGAAGGTACGTTCTGTTGATGCTGCCCAATTGTTCTGGTTTTACGCGATCCATCAACTTATTAAGGGCTTCGTGTCCGTGACTGGCGAATTCCTTGTTGAGCGTATTCTTCACGAACTCAACAAAAGCATTTACGTCCTCAACACCAACCTGCATGACTGGGGAGCTTTCGTCAGGGCCGGTGCGAAAATTCATCGTTGGGTCTGTTGGAGAAAGGGTAGCCCTCGGACCGGCGATGATCTCGTCGCAGCCTATGGCAAATTGCGTGGCAGCACTATGACAGTGATACGGGATGGCGACTTGCAGCTTCTTGCATTGGGCGCGCAAGAGGTTTACTAGTGGCCACGGAACATCAACATCCCCACCATGGCTGACGAGAAACAGCGCCAACGTGTCATACTGCTCGCCAATCGGTAAATGACGCTCAAGCATCTTGAGGCAATCCCTCGACATGAAGCTTGCCGCGGGTTCAATGTTTGGCCTATCTGAGGTTACAAAGCAGATGACTTTGGCTTCAAGAGCCTTTTCTAGTTCTTGGATTTTTGTCTGACGCTCGCTCTTGCCCATAAATTCTCTTACTCTCTTCATTCTCTAGGCCGGCGTATAATGTTTGAGCGGAGGGCAGGGGACTTGAACCCCATCGCCGCTCAGACGATTCCGGGTTATAAATCCGGTTCTGTCACCTGACAGTTACCCTCCACAAGAAAAAGGCTCACATTAGCGTTTCTAATGTGAGCCTTTACATTACGACTCCCTACTGGACTCTCGATTCGGTGTTCACAAGTTGACTTGTGCTATCCATCGCTGCAAGGGTGTCAGGGTCAATTCGCACAGGCTTGGAACCTTCGCGCCGGTCCTCGATGTTTTCGAGTACGGTTGTCAGGTTAAGAGATTCAACCATTCGACCTAATCGCTTGAGTCTTGTAACGAGATCGTCGCCTTTGGCTTGGTTTTCAATCCCCACCAAACGCTCGACGACTTTTGCAAAGCAGGTCAGACGCAACAAGCGATCCGTCTCCTTCCCGATCTTTTTCTTTTCGTTTTCCCACTTAGAAACGGTTCCTTTCTCCACGCCCATTACGCGGGCAAGCTCTGTGCCAGAGTAGCCAGCAAGCTTGCGCACAAATCGGATTTCCTCCCCAGACAAGAGCGCCTTTTTCTTCAGGACGCTCATTGCGATGCAATGGTGCAGCACGCCCGCATATGGAATTTCCGGCACAATCGCTCCGCAACGGCAGTGGTAGACGAGGATATTCAGCAGCACGACAGACCTAAGACCTGCCTCTTGGTAGGGGTAATTCTCTCGCTTTCCGACCATCGTCTTGCCACATTCGTAGCACTTCTTCTCCAATAGCGTCTCCTTTTGCATTTCGTTTCTCCGTCCGCAGAAACGGAATCTAGCTTCTGCTGTTAGCTCTCCCAATTGACGTACTTTTTCGTTACTCTCTCCAGTACCCAGTCAGCAGGACGATGAGCGGGGACTTCTCATAGTCCTCAGCTGGATCGAGAGCAACAACGACCTCCAACTTTCTGTCTTCGATCTCGGCCAGGATTCGATATTTCCAGTTGGCAAACTCTGGACAATACTCTGGACTCCCGCGCAGCTTGCCAGTCACGATTGTGTTTTGCGCATCCATCATGTCGAAGCTGCGCTCTTGACATTGCTTCTTGAAGTGCACCGAGACTTCAATCCGCCCCTTAAAAAACGCAGTTCTAATGATCTCCAATGCACTTTCCGGCGTCGGTGCTGATTCTGGGGTAGCTTTGTGTTTTCCGTCATGGATCGGACCGTTGTAAGTGAATAGCCTCTTCTTGTCTTCTGCCATCAAACAGACTCCTGAGATCAAGGCTCAACTATTGGCCTTAGGCTAACAGTTGGACATAGAGCTGTCAAGGCGAGAATTACCAAAGGCCAACTATTATTGCAACTGGCGTGTTTACAATATGTTACGAAATAGTTCAATTAGGTTTGGGTTTACTTGGCGGTCTGCCGCCTTTGTGCTCTTTCCTCATGGCGGAAATCTTACGGTAGTAATCCGGCCCGCGCTTCGCAGTTGCCTTGCCGCCCTTCTTCCCCAGCGCGGCAGCGGGCGATTGTGCGAGAAGATCGTCAGCCAAGTCGAGAGCGGCGGTCAGGAGCTCATACGCTCGCTCAGATCGGCCCTCTGGTAACGTGGTGGTAGCGAGCAGTCGATGCGCTGCGTCTATCATGCTTCGCAGGGCGCGGAGATCGTTGCGGCTTCGTGTCATGCCCAAACCGTAGCACCGCAGAAACGCAATTGCAACCGATTGCTGTTTTTCATCAACGCAAGTTTAGGACACTACCTGGAGATGAACAAGCTTGACATAGAAGAACTGCGGCGGGCAGCAGGGAAGGAATAAATGCCAAGTCAGACATTGCAAACCACGTGCTGCGTTGTCGGCGGCGGGCCGGCGGGTGTGATGCTGGGATATCTCCTGGCACGCGCGGGCGTCGAGGTGACGGTGCTGGAGAAGCACCAGGACTTCAATCGCGATTTTCGCGGCGACACCGTACATCCCTCGACGCTGGAGGTGATGTATGAACTCGGCCTGCTGCAAGACTTCCTGAAGGTGCCGCATCAGCAACTGACCTCGGTCGGTGGCATGTTCGGGGATTTCGCATTTCAGACGGCCGATTTTCGGCATCTGCCGACGCACTGCAGGTTCGTCGCGCTGATGCCCCAATGGGATTTCCTCGATTTCCTTTCCGGGCAGGCGAAAAAGAAGTTCCCCAGCTTTGATCTGCGAATGCACCACGACGCGGTTGACCTCATTCACGACGGAGACAGGGTCAGCGGAGTGCAAGCGCAGACGCCCGATGGCCCGGCGCAGGTCCTCGCCGACCTGGTGATTGGCTGCGACGGCCGTCACTCCACCACGCGCAAGGCTGCCGGGCTTGACGTTATCGAGCGTGGCGTGCCGATCGACGTGCTCTGGTTCCACATAAGCCGCCACGCCAACGATCCCGATCAGGTGCTGGGGAATATCAACTACGGCAGGGTTCTCATTCTCGTCAATCGCGGCGATTACTTTCAGGCCGGGCTGCTGATTTGCAAGGGAGCGTTCGCGGAGGTGCAGAGCGAGGGAATGGACCGGTTCCGCCAGATCATTCGCCAGATCGCTCCCTACCTTGGCGATCGCGTTGATGAACTTAAGGACTGGGAGCAGATCAAGCTGCTAACGGTGCAGGTCAACCGGCTGCGGCAGTGGCACCGGCCGGGGCTGCTGTGCATCGGCGATGCCGCTCACGCCATGTCGCCCGCTGGAGGAGTCGGCATCAATTTGGCGATTCAGGACGCGGTTGCGACCGCGAATCTCCTCGCCGACCCGCTGCGGGAAGGCCGGATCACGGAATGGTGGCTGGCGCAGGTGCAGCGACGTCGGGAGTTCCCGACGCGGGTGACGCAGCAGCTGCAGGTCTTTGCCCACGCTGGCATGCAACGGATTTTCCAGAACCCAGGGCCAGCCCGGGCGCCGTGGCAATTCAAGGTTGCGGTGCAGATACCTGGAATCCAGCATGTGCTCGCGCGGGCAGTGGGGATGGGCGTTCTGCCCGAACACATCAATGGCGCAAGGAAGCCATCAGGACTGTGTATCAAGAAGATCGCCGCAGCGGTCGGGTTAGCCGTGGCCGCAGCGGTTCTGACAATACGCATGTTAAGGCGCAGGCGCGCGGGATGGGCTGCGGCTTAGGAATTCCAGCAGTCCTCGAGGTTGGGAGTTTGAAGTGGGCAGAGCTCACCTGCCGGAACCTTCTGTCCAGGGAGTCAGGATAGACTTTACCGTAGTCTCAAAGTGCGACGTATTGCGGGTAACGAGCGTTAACCGATGGACCTGCGCCGTGGCCGCGATGAACGCGTCGCGGGCCTCAATCGGACGTCCTACCGACCCTGTGTGAGCCACGAGCCTCCCGCAAGTATCGGCCACGAGGGCATCGATTTGCAGGATTCTGCCCTCAAACCGGAGCGGCAGCTCTTGCTGCAACCATCGATCGAGGCGCCTCCGCCGTCGGCCCGGAGCCAGGCGCTCGACGCCGTATCGCAGTTCCGTCAGCGTAATCACACTCAGGAAAACGCTCTCTTCTTCCACGCCAGCTAACCATGCGACGACACCCGCATTCGGGCGGGGCTTTGTCGATTCCGAAACCACATTTGTATCCAGCAGAAAACTCATAGCTCGGGCTTACTGAGATGGAGATCGAGAGGTTTGGGTTTGACCCCGGCGCCACGCAGTGGGGACGCAGCAAAGAACTCCGCCAGATTGCCTTTCCGATTGGTCTTCCGCTTCCATTCTTTCGCGGCAACCACCATGGCCGCGGTGCGGCCGTGGCGGGTGATTCTCTGCGGTCCCTCAGATTGCGCCCTGTCTAATACTTCACTAAACTTCGCTTTCGCTTCCGCAACAGTCCAGGTGTGTGTGCTCATGGTCCGCCTCCAGTCTGCCATGATCCATTATGGTCATAATAGTCATGCTTAGAGGTTTGGCGCAAGTGAAGGTGCTAGTCAGCGGAAGCAGCGGTGCTGGCCTGCTCTGGCACATTCTCCTTCGGCGCGCCCGTCAGATACGCGTTGATCGACTTCGCCGCCTTGCGTCCCGCGCCCATAGCGAGAATCACGGTGGCGCCGCCGGTCACGATATCGCCGCCGGCAAAGACGCCCGGCTTCGAGGTCGCTAGCGTATCGTCGTTGGCCGAGATGTACCCGCGCTTGGTCACGGCCAATCCGGGAGTCGTGGACTGAATCAGCGGGTTCGCTGAAGTGCCGGCTGCGATGATTGCCACCTGGCACGGCACAACGAACTCCGAACCTTTGATGGGCACCGGGCTGCGACGGCCTGAATCGTCCGGCTCGCCCAGTTCCTGGCGGATGCACTTTACCGCGGTCAGATTGCCCTTCTCGTCGCCGAGGAACTCCACCGGGTTCACCAGCATTTCAAAGTGCACACCCTCGTCCTTGGCGTGGTGCACTTCTTCCACACGGGCCGGCATCTCCTTCTCGGTGCGACGGTAGTAGATGCTGGCGCTCTTCGCGCCCAGACGCAGCGCGCTGCGCACCGCATCCATGGCGGTGTTGCCGCCGCCGACCACGATCACATCGCGGTTCTTACAGGGGTAGAGCGGCTCATCGTACTCGGGGAAAAGATAGGCGCGCATCAGGTTCACGCGGGTAAGAAACTCGTTGGCCGAATAGACGCCGTTGAAGTGCTCACCGGGGACCTTCAAGAACTTCGGCAGGCCCGCGCCTGTTGCGACAAAGATCGCGTCGAAGCCTTCATCGTTCATCAGCTCGTCGATGGTGACCGTCTTGCCGACCACGACGTTGGTTTCGAACACCACGCCGCGGCGGCGCAGCACGTCAATCTCGTGGCGTACGATCTCCTTGGGCAGGCGAAATTCCGGAATGCCGTACACCAGCACGCCACCCAGTTCGTGCAGCGCCTCGAATACGTGGACTTGGTGCCCCATTTGAATGAGGTCGCCGGCACACGCCAAACTGGCAGGGCCGCTGCCGATGAGACCCACCTTCTTGCCCGTAGCTGGCGCGGATACGGGAGATCCAAACTGTCCCGTCTCGCGCTCCCAATCGGCTACGAAGCGCTCCAGGTAGGCAATTCCCACCGGCTCGCCCTTTTTGCCCAGCACGCAACCCGACTCGCACTGGTCTTCGACCGGGCACACGCGTCCGGTGATGGCGGGCAGCGCATTGTCCTCGCGAACTTTCGACGCCGCCCCGAGGTAATCGCCCGCCAGAATGAGGTCGATCACAGCCCGCACGTTTACCGACACCGGGCACAGGTCAATGCAGCCTGGCTTCGGACACTCGATGCAGCGCAGCGACTCTTGCCGGGCCTGCTCGGCAGGAAAGCCGAGATTCACTTCGCAAAAGTTGTGAGCGCGCACCTGGGCGTCCTGTTCAGGCACTCGCTGCCGGGGCAGCTTGACGCGTTCTTTGTTGGGTAACGGATTATTGCTGGGCACTTTATTGCTCATCGAACACTCCCGCCTCGATGGCGGCGCATTCGCGGCGCGTCGCCATGCTCTCTCGCAGATTTCGTACCTCGCTCTCGGGATCGGCCTGCAAACGCTCAATGCTGCAACGCTCCTGCTCGCGATACATATTGTTGCGTTGCATCAGGACCTCGAAGTTGACCTGTGTGGCGTCAAACTCGGGGCCGTCCACGCAGGCGAATTGACTGGTGTTGTTCACCAGCACGCGGCAACCGCCGCACATGCCGGTGCCGTCCACCATGATCGAATTCAAGCTGACGATGGTCTTGATTCCCAGCGGGGCAGTGAGCTTCGCCACCGCACGCATCATCGGCACCGGGCCGACCGCCAGCACGTAATCCACCTTGCCGGACTGGAGAATCGTCTTCAGCCGCTCCGTGACCAGGCCCTGTTCACCCCAAGTGCCGTCGTCGGTCAGAACGTAGGTTTCGTCGCTGACCTCACGGACCTCGTCCTCCAGCACCAGCAGGTCTTTGCTGCGCGCGCCGACGATGGAGATCACTTTGTTCCCCGCCCGCTTCAGCTCGCGCGCCGTGGGATATGCCATCGCCGTGCCGACGCTGCCGCTGACCACCACCGTGGTCCCAAACTTTTCGATTTCAGAGGGCTTGCCCAGGGGGCCGACGACGTCGAGAATGGAGTCGCCCGCCTCCAGCAGGTTCATGAGCATGGTGGTTTTGCCGATGGCCTGTACGCAGATGGTGATGGTGCCGGCCTTGGCATCGGCGTCGGCGATGGTGAGCGGGATGCGCTCGCCTGATTCGTCAAGCCGCAGAATGATGAATTGCCCCGGCTGTTGCTTCTTGGCAATACGAGGGGCCTTGATCACAAAAAGCTTGATATTTCGCGCCAGCTGGCGCGCTTCCACGATTTCGAACACAGTACCCTCCACATCTGATTCTGCTAAGGGATGAACATTCAGTCTGTGGCGTACGTCACAATGCTAAGTTCATAGCGCACAATGGCCGGGAGGCCGGTCAGTCGGGCGATTTGGCGATTGCGGAGCGGTATTGCTCTCGGAGTTGGTAGCCGGCCTACTTCTGTCCGAGCGGTACTTTTGTGCAAGACCTGCCGTGCAGCGAGTCCGAAACAAATGCGATCCAAGTGCGTTAAGATTGGCAGACTCTGGTCAGCAGTAGGGAATCAAGAAGTAAACACCAGTTTTTCCGTGGAGTCGAGATGACGGACTACTTGACTGGAGTCTCTCAGCCAAAGCTGCAGGCAGAGACAATCGCTGTTTGCCCTGAACCAATTTCCCGCTCAATTTGCATGGTTGCGCTCCTGTTGGTGCTGCTTGCGCCGTCGTGGTCGAACTCCGGTGCGCTGGAGCAACCCCGCGACAGCGATACCGCAACGGCCGTCGCTGACGTCGACAATGCCGACACGCAGCTCCCCGATGCGCCCCACCAGGACCAATCGAGGTCCTTTGCCAGTTCGTTGGGGACGGCGGTCAAAACCATCGGCGAGGACGAACTACACATCATCAAGGCGCCGTTTTCGCTGAACACCTCGACGATGAAATGGAATGCTCTGGTCATCGGCGCAACCGGAATCCTGATCGCAAACGACGAAAGCGTGGCGCACCAGGTCTCACCAAGCTGGCACAACACCAGCATCAATATCTCCGATGCCGGCGTTTATGGTCTCGGCGCCGCTGCTGGAGGCATTTTCGTTACCGGATTGATCACCCACAATGAGCACGCCACCGACACTGGCATACGGGGCGCGGAAGCCAGCATCGACAGCGTCATTCTGTACGCCGCGCTGAAAGCCGTCCTGGCGCGGCAGCGTCCCTACAGCGGGCAGGCCGAAGGAAAATTCTTTTCCGGCAATTGGACCGACGGATCGTTTCCCTCGGGACACGCTACCCTGGCTTGGACGCTGGCCGCTGTCATGACGCACGAGTATCCGAACTGGCCGATGCGTCTGCTGATGTATGGGGTAGCAACCGCGGTGAGCACAACTCGCGTGACCGGAGGAGTGCACTTTCCTGCCGATGTGTTTTCGGGATCAGTTCTCGGATATGGCGTGGGAACTTACGTCTCGCACAAGGACCGACAAAAAGTTCCCTCGCCTCATTCGCAGAACAAGATCAAGCGTGTGCCGAACGCGATCCTGGAACACGTGGCGATTCAGTAGCTGACTTTTCTGGACTGGGTCTGAAGGGATAACAGGCACCTCACGGCACGGCTCAAGCCGTGCCCCTTCAAGCGGCTTTGCTGGCCGTCACACCACAAAGTATTTTGCCGCAGGATGATGCACGACGATTGCCGACGTGCTCTGCTCGGGATCGAGCAGGAATCCCGTTGTCAGATGCACCCCGATCGTCTCGTCGGGGCGCAGCAGCGCGAACAGCTTCGTCTGGTCCTCGAGATTGGGACACGCGGGATATCCAAACGAATACCGCGAGCCGCGATACTTCTGGTGGAAGAGGTCGCGGATGTGCGGCGAGTCCTCGCCCGCGATGCCCAACTCCTCGCGAATGCGCTTGTGCGACAGCTCGGCCAGCGCCTCGGCTGACTCCACGCTGAGTCCGTGCAGGTAGAGGTACTTGGTGTACTCCCCGCCTTCAAACAGCTTTTGCGTCTCGTGCGAAGCCGTGGCTCCGATGGTCACGCACGACATTGCGAGTACGTCCATCTTTCCGCTGCTCTTCGGCAGCAGGAAGTCGGAGATGCACAGCCCTCGGCCTTCGCGCTGGCGCGGGAAGGTGAAGCGCAGCGTCTCCGGTGGAACCGCGTCGCCCTGCTTCCAGCCAGCAGGCAGGCTGTACAAGATGACATCGTTACCGTCGCCCTGCGCGCCGAAGTATCCGTACACAACTTTCGGCTCGAACCAGCCCGCCGCGATCACTTCGTCTTCAAGCTCTTTCAGGATGGGCCGGTACTTCGTCTCGACCAGCCGGCCATAGTCTTCCTGCGAGGCGGTCTTCAACTGCCACTGGTTCTTGAACAGCGCCGTCTCGTTGATGTACTGGAAGATTTCGCGCAAGTCGAAATCCTGAGGCTTAAGCACGCGCACGCCCCAGAACGGCGGCTGCGGAATGTTCGGTGCAGGCGGAATCTCGATGCTGGGCGCGGTAGCGCCAGCGCCATTGCCACCAATGGCTGCAGCGCGCACGAACTCTTTCACCATCTTGCCTTCGGCAATGCGTTTCTCTCGCGCGCCATTCGGCGAGGCAAGGTCTTCCATGATGTGCAGCCCGGCGAAGGCATCATCAGCGTAAAACACTCCGCCGGAATATTCGCGGCGCAGATCGTCTTCCACGTACTTGCGCGTGAGGGCAGCACCGCCGCAGATCACCGGAAACTCCAGCTTCTGGTGATGCAGGTCCTGTACCACGTACTTCATCTCCAGCGTAGATTTCACCAGCAGCCCGCTCAGGCCGATGGCGTCGGCTTTTTCGGCGAGCGCGGCCTTGATGATCGTGTCCGACGGCTGCTTGATGCCAAGGTTCACCACGCGATAGCCGTTGTTGGTAAGGATGATGTCCACCAGGTTCTTGCCGATGTCGTGGACGTCGCCCTTCACCGTCGCCAGCACGATGGTGGCTTTCTGGCTGCCTTCTTTTTTCTCCATCTTCGGCTCAAGATAGGCAACCGCGGCCTTCATTACTCCCGCCGAATCGAGCACCGACGGCAACTGCATCTTGCGCGCGCCGAACAGGTCGCCAACCGTCCGCATGCCGTCGAGCAGGATGTTGTTGATCAGGTCGAGTGGTGTGTAGTTGACCAGCGCTTCTTCCAGCAACTCAGCCAGCGACTTCTTGTTCGCGCTCTCGCCGACAGTCTTTTCGCCGTTGATGATCGCCCACTTCAGCTTGTCTTCGATGGAGAGCGTGTCCACATGGGCCGTTGTGCTCTCTTCCTTGCCCTTGGTTCCGGCAAAGTGAGCCATGTAGACCTGCAACGGGTCGCCGTTCGACTGGTCGAAGTAAATGAGCTTCCGCGCGAGATCAACTTCAGCTTCAGGAATCTTGTATAACGGATAGATTTTGCTGTAGTTAACGATGGCCATGTCGAGGCCATTATCCACCGCTTCGTGCATGAAAACGCTGTTCAGGATGCGCCGCGAATAGGCGTTCAGGCCAAAAGAAATGTTGCTGACGCCGAGGATCGTCTTCACCTCGGGCAGCGCGGCCTTGATCCCCTTTACCGCTTTCAAGGTCTCGATTCCGGCGGTTCGATAGTCTTCCTGGCCGGTCGAGATGGGCAGCGTCAGCGCGTCAAAGATCAGGTCAACCGGCCGAATGCCGTACTTGTTCACCGCCAGATCAAAGATGCGCTTGGCTATCGCGACCTTTTTCTCCGCCGTGAGCGCCATGCCTTCTTCATCAATGGTCAGCGCGATGACTGCGGCGCCGTAGCGCTTGGCCATGGGCAGAACTTTCGCGGTGCGCTTCTCGCCGTCTTCCAGATTGATGGAGTTGATAATTGCCTTGCCCGGAATGCGCTTCAACGCCTCTTCGACGACATCGGCCTCGGTGGAATCCACGGTGATGGGCGCGGGCACACGCGTGGCGATCTTTTCGAGGATGCTGCTGATGTAGAGCTTCTCGTCTTCACCCACGATGGCGCAGCACAGGTCGAGCATGTGCGAGCCTTCGTTCACCAGCTTCTTCGCCAGCGTCAGGATCGCATCATAGTCCTGCGTCCGAACCAGGTTCTTGAAGTGCTCGACGCGCGTGGTGGTGTTCATCTCCTCGGCCACGATAAGCGGCTTGGGGTCGAGGTCGAGTGGCACCATCGAATATGCGCTGGCGGCGGCGCCCGCAATTTTCACTTCGCGCTTTGCCGGCTCGAGGTTGGCGCAGGTTTCCGCCACCGCCTTCAGATGCTCGGGCGTGGTTCCGCAACAGCCACCTACGATGCGCGCACCGTATTCAGTGATGAACTGCTTGTGATAGTCGGCTAGCTCCTGCGGTTGCAGCAGGTACACCGCGCGTCCGCCCTGGTTTTGGGGCAGGCCTGCGTTGGGCAACACGGAAACATGCTTAGGCGAATTCGCTCCAAGATAGCGGACGGCGTCGTTCATCTCCTTGGGACCGGTGGCGCAGTTCAGGCCGATGGCAGCGACGTCGAACATCTCCAGCGTGGTCAGCGCCGCGCCGATCTCGGTGCCAAGCAGCATGGTGCCCGTCGCTTCCAGAGTCACCTGCACCTGTACGGGAATGTTCTTGCCGGTCTGCTTCAGCGCGTCGAAAATGCCGACCAGCCCGGCCTTCGCCTGCAGAATGTCCTGGCAGGTTTCAAGCAGCAGAACGTCAACTCCGCCTTCGATGAGCGCAACCGCCTGCTCTGTATACGAGGCGGCCATGTCATCGAAGCGAATGTGTCCAAGAGAAGGCAGCTTGGTCGTCGGGCCGATCGATCCGGCAACGAATCGCTTGCGGCCGTTGAAGCTCGCAGCTACCTCGCGCGCCAGTTTCGCGGCAGCAAAGTTGATCTCGTGTACTTTATCTTGCAGGTCGTATTCCGCAAGCACAACTCGCGTCGCACCGAAGGTGTCCGTCTCGACGACATCGCTGCCCACGGTAAAGAACGCGGCATGGATGTCCTTGATAATGTCGGGCCGGCTCAGCACCAGCAGCTCATTGCAGCCCTCTTTGCCCCAGTAGTCGTCCACACTGGGGTTGCGGGCTTGGATACTGGTTCCCATGGCGCCGTCGTAGATGACGACGCGCTCCTGCACGGCTTGTAGGAAGTCGCTCATTGTGCGTTTGCGCGAGTTGACGACGCCTTTTAGGTGGAAGAGCGGGCCTTTAGGCCCGCGTCCCGCCGTTCAATAGATGCGGAGGCTTTAGCCTCGGGCATCAAGAAAGCACAGTAAACTCGCCGCTCTCAGTTAAGTATCGCAGTTCTCACGAGGTTGGGGAAGTTAGGTGCAGCCAAGTGCGAGGCATTCAGGCAACCAGTGCCCTAACCACATTGAGTGGAACCGGGTCATGGGGCCGGCAAACGAAGCGGGCGCGCCGAGCCAGCCGTAAACACCCCCAACCAACAAGATAGGGCATGGAAATGTCGAAATCCATGCCCCTGGCTGCGAACGAAACGCGCAATCGCTGTTGCGCTAGCAGCCTGTCTGACACAAAGTGCCCGAACGGCACTTACGGATGATAAACACTTACGCGGTCGATGATAATCTTCTCGATGCCAGCCTGCTTATCAAATCCAAAGTCCCGGACGCCGAGTTCGACCGTCTGATTCTGGAAGTAGGCCTCCTGGATGAGCGCGTACATCGGATTGTCCGCCGTCAGAACATGGGTCTTCCCTGTGTAGGGATCACCGAACATGGCGATAACGGTCTTCTTGCCGTCATTCACAGTGACCACATAGAAGTGCTCGAGGCATTTCTCTGACCTGCGGACCCTCGGTCGCAAGAATTGACGCTGGCGCATTTATCGCACCTGTATCACGACGAGTCCATTCGCCGGCAACTGCAACGTATAACTTCCATCCGTCAGCTCGTCATAAGCAGGATCAGGCAGTTGCGAGTCTTCCCGCAGCTCGCGAATCTGGTCTTCGGTTGGGTAACGAGGTTTGCCCATCTTCTCGTAGAGCGCCAGCGTGTTTCCATGTGCCTCGTCCACGCGACTAATGGCGAGTCTCGAGTCGGGCTTCACTCCCTTGAAATCGAGCTTCACGGTCTTGGGCGCGCCGGTTGAGCCGGGATCGACAATGTTCCACACGGCGATTGTCAGGTATCCCTCACTCGTCTTTGTGACCAGCACGTTCGGGTTGCTGTTCTCAATGCGCCGATCGCCGAGACGATGCAGCACCTTGAAGGCATAGAACGAAGGCTTCGGAATTCCCCCGCTGGCAATCAGTCCGAAGCCACCATAGAACGGCTCCTTCGCGACTCCCCGCTCTTCGAAGACGTCGGAGAATGTCCAATAGGACATCATCTGCGCGAGGCCGTCGCATTGGCTGATGGTGGTCGCCAGCCACGGCGCCATGTAGATCGAGTCGGTCACCGCGCTTACGTTGTCGTGCGTGGCGTTGTACTCACTCACAATGAGCGGCAGGTCTCGCTTCGGCGACCTTACGACCAGTTCATGCGCTGTCTTCACTGCGCCACAGATATGGTCAGAAGCAATCTTCTCGGTGCTGTGAAAGACATCGCTCCACTTGTCACCACCGAAAACGTGGGTGGAAACAAAGTCGAGCGGCACGTTCTTCTGCACCGCGTATTGAATCATCGCCTCGACCCACGCCCCTTGTGCGGTCGCCGGTCCACCGACGCGCAACCGCGGGCTCACCGCCTTAATGTCGCGCGCGGTGCGGTCATACAGCTCGAAATACGATTCCTGTTTGGGCGTGCCTGTCCAATAATCAAGATTCGGCTCGTTCCATACTTCGAAGTACCAGTTGGCGACCTCGTCAATGCCGTAGCGCTCCACAATGTGCCTTATGAATTGAGTGATGAGGTCGTCCCACTTGGTGTAGTCCTTGGGCGGCGCGACGTTGGGGTGATACCAGAGGGATTGCAAGTCCGGGCGGGCGGCGAGTTTGCCCGGCATGAAACTCAGCTCAACGAACGGCTTCACGTTGCTGGCCAGCAGGCCGTCGTAGATCTGGTCAACGTACGAGAAGTTGTAAACCGGCCTGCCCTGCTTGTCTTCGTCGTAAACGCCGACCTCGTCATCGAGGATCGCGTGAAAGCTAACATACTGGAAACTGGTGATCTGGCGGACCGTGCGCAAGTCGCGCCGATAGGCGTCGCGCAGGCTGAGTACGGCGCGTCCCGAGCCGAACATCTGCTCCCAATAGTGGGGGAACGGATGCGACGGGGAATCGGCATCAATAGTGATGGTTTCCGCCGGCGCTTGTCCCAGCAGCGGCAGGGAACAAAGGAGAAAAAGAACCAGCCAACGGGAACTTCGTAATCGAGCGCGCATAGTTCTCCATTCACGGGCGATGGCGGGGCCCTGTGGTGATTATTCTCCAGCAGTCGCGCGGCAAGCAACGGCACGGGTCAGCCCATTTTGGGAAGCCCCGGCATAGGGTTTTCCCCGATGTTCGTACATCACAAAGGGCTGTGACTTTAGTCGTTGCCAGCGGGCAGGAAAGAGTTAGAATAGAGTTGGAATTGAAAATGATTTTCAACTTCATATTCGGCCGTCATAAGAAAGACCGCAAGCCCAAGTCGGGCGCGCTGGCCGACCTGCGCGTCGGCGAAAGCGCCATTCTGTCCGAACTCCAACTGTCTCCGCCGGTGGCGGAGCATCTCATGAATCTCGGTTTCGTGCCCGGTCTGGAAGTCACGGTCGCGCGCAGCGGCCCCGGCGGCGATCCCCGCGTGTACCGCGTAGAGGGAACCGAAGTGGCCATGCGCCGCGACGTTTCGCGCCACATCCATGTGGAGCTGCTGGGTGCACCGGCCTTTGGAGACTAACGCATGGGAGCTTCGGCGATGAGCTGCCATGCGGTGGCGCATCCCGGCGACGAAGCGCTGGGCACAGCCTATCGCACAATCGCAGTCGTCGGCCCTCCCAATTCCGGCAAGACCACGCTTTTCAATCGCCTCACCCGTCTGCGTCAGAAGGTCGGCAATTTTCCCGGCGTCACCGTTGAGCATCACACCGGCTACGTGCGCGACTCCGACGGCCAGGAGATCGCGCTCATCGATCTTCCGGGCGTTTATAGTCTTGCGCCCAAGTCCGAAGACGAGAAGGTTGCGGTGGATGTGCTGACCGGGAACATGCCCGGCACGCCGCGTCCCGACGCCATCATCCTGGTTTTGAATTCCACCAATCTGCACAGCCACTTGGTGCTGGCGGCGCGCGTGATCGCGCTCGGCACGCCGACGCTGGTGCTGCTGAACATGGCTGACGAATTGCGCAAGCAGGGCGGTCACGTGGATGTGCTTTCGCTGGCGCGTCAACTTGGTACCCCGGTTGCACTGGTCAGCGCCACCACTGGTGAAGGAATTGTTGCGGTCCAGAATTTCCTGGACTCCGCTGTCGCAAGCCCCGAACCGTTGGGGCTGCCGGTGGTGGGAAGCACGCGCGGCTACCGCGAATGGGCGGTGCGCGTCGGCGAGAACGCGAAGTATCGCCGCCCTGCCACTCCGGTTTGGACGCAGCGGCTCGACTCCCTGTTCTTGCATCGCATCTGGGGGTCGGTGATCTTCGGTGTCGTGGTCATCGCGGTATTTCAGACGATCTTCGCGGTCGGGCAACCGCTCTCGAATTTGTTCCAGCGTTTCCTCGATGTCACCGGCGCGCAGCTCGGAACGCATCTACCGCACGGGATGTTCAATTCGCTGATCGTCAACGGCGTGTGGAAGGGAACTGGTTCGGTGCTGGTTTTCCTGCCGCAAATTCTGCTGCTGTTCCTGGTGATTGGAATTCTGGAAGATTCGGGATACCTCTCGCGCGCGGCCGTGATCGCAGACCGTACCATGTCGCGCGTGGGACTGAATGGCAAGAGCTTCATCCCGCTGCTGTCGGCGTATGCCTGCGCGGTGCCGGCGATTATGGCGACGCGCACTATCGAGAACAAGCGTGACCGCATGGCGACCATCCTTATCGCGCCCTTCATGACGTGCTCGGCGCGGCTGCCGGTGTACACCATGGTGATTGCGGCGTTCCTGCCGAACCGCCCGCTGCTGGGCGTTTTTCTCGGGACACGCGCGGTGGCAATGCTGGGACTGTATGTGCTGGGCTTTCTCATGGCCGTTCTGACAGCGCGCCTGCTGAAGTCGACCATCCTGCGGAGCAAGGATGCGCCGTTCATTCTCGAAATGCCGCCGTACCGCTGGCCCACGCTTGCGTCGCTGGGATTGCGGTTGGTTGATCGCGGCAAGGCCTTCCTTTATCGCGCAGGAACGGTGATCATGCTGGTCACGCTGCTGCTGTGGGCGGCGACCAACTTCCCCATGCATCACGGCCAGCCGCCAGAGGTCCAGAACAGCGTCGTTGCTAAACTGGGACATGCGATTGAGCCGGTGATTCGCCCTCTCGGCTTCGACTGGAAGATCGGAGTCGGACTGGTGACTTCGCTGGCGGCGCGCGAGGTGATTATCGCCACCCTGGGCACGCTGAATGGCGTCGATCCCCAATCGCACGCCACTGATTTGCAGGCCGCGCTACGCCACGAGCTCACACCCGCTGCGGCAGTTGCGCTGCTGGTGTTCTTCGCCTTCGCGATGCAGTGTATGTCCACGCTCGCCGTAGTGCGTCGCGAGACCAACGGATGGAAGTGGCCTGTGCTGCAGTTCAGCTATATGACCGTAGTCGCCTACATCTCCGCCTTCGCGGCCTACAGCATCGTGGGACACTTCATCAGATAAGAACCTCACGGATTGCACTCCTAGAGATATCATTACAGTAGAGGCTATAGTTGAACTTTCGAGATATGCATTTACGTTTCCGTAGGTGCAGATGATCCGATTTGGAGTGGACCAGGCAAAGAACACGAGCAACGATAAACCATAAAGAAGAAGCAATTCGGGCCCTGTCGCATCCTTAACACAAATCTAAGACGAATGGAGAAAAGAGACGGTCATGGCTCAGTCAAAGCAATATCGGAACTCGGCTCGCCGGATTGATTTGTGGATGACGGCTGCGGCCTTGGCAGTGGGATTTCTGTTCATCATTGGCGCTGCCCAATTGCAGGCACAGACGTTTACTGTGCTGCATAGCTTCACAGGACCTGACGGTTCGTCTCCGCAGGCCGGACTGAGTATGGATCAAGGAGGAAACCTGTACGGGACTGCCTCCTTGGGTGGCTACACCGCAGGCCACTGCTACAACGGCTGCGGCACCGTATTCAAGCTGTCGCGTAAGAACTCCAGTTGGCTTTTTACCCCGCTCTACACCTTCCAGGGAGGTAATGACGGGGGTTATCCCGGGGCCAGGGTAATCATCGGTCCGGACGGCAGCCTATACGGCACGACTACGTATGGAGGCGCCGCGGGCCAGGGCACCGTTTTTAATTTGAGACCTCCAGCTAGCGCCTGCAAAACCGCGCTCTGCCCCTGGACGGAAAGCGTATTGCATTCCTTCAGCGGAGGCAGCGATGGGGAGCAGCCCCTTTATGGCGACCTGGTTTTCGATCAGGCGGGAAATATCTATGGAACGACATCGGGTGGTGGCAGCTACGGCTCTGGCACGGTCTTTGAGCTAACGCCCTCGAGTGGAGGCTGGACAGAGAGCATCCTCTACAGCTTCCAAGGAAATAATGACGGCGCCTTGCCCTGCGCCGGTGTGGTTTTCGACAGTGCAGGAAACCTTTACGGCACTACGGTGGGTGGTGGGACCTCCGGTGAGGGCACAGTTTTCAAGCTAACGCCATTGGAATCCGGGTGGACAGAAAGCATCCTCCACAACTTCAGCCTTTTCGGAACCGACGGGAGCCAGCCTTATGGAGGCTTGATCTTCGACCAGTCTGGAGATCTCTACGGCACCACATCTACGGGAGGCACGAAAGGCGGTGGCACAGCCTACGAGTTGACCCCCTCAAACGGCGGCTGGAGTTTTAATGTGCTTTACAGCTCTAACGCTTATCAAGGGTCGCTGGCCAAGCTGACCATGGATGCGGCCGGCAGGCTTTACGGAACAGTCTTGATCGGAAACGTAGAGGTTTTTCAGTTGACCCTCTCCGACGGTCAATGGGCGCAAACCGGCTTTGCCGGCAGCGCCGGGGACTATCCGTTCGGCAACGTGATATTTGATGCCAGCGGCAATCTATACACCACGGCCTCCGATGGTCAAACGTATGGTCTCGGAACCGTCTTTGAGATCACGCCATAAGACGATTGTCAGCTATCTGATTGTCGAACGAGGAATTCCGTGTAGCAGGCGCCCCGATATTCGAGCGAGTTGGAGGCGAATCGCTGAGGGGCGCAGCCTCTTCTTCACTCACTTCCGCGAGCCACAAATCTCCTTCACCAGGCCGGGCAGCACCTCTCCCGCTTTCCCCAGCACTACCTCATCGAAAAACATGCTGTTCGCAGGTTCTTCCGGGCCGATGTAGATCGCCTTAGCTTTATTCATGCGCGCCATGCGGACGAAGCTGGCGGCGGGTTCGACCACTCCTGAGCTTCCGACGGTCAGCAGCACCATACAGGTTCTTAGTTCTTCGAAGATACGGTCCATGCCAAACGGCACTTCCCCAAACCAGCAGATGTGCGGCCGCAGCAACGCTCCGCATTTCGGGCAGGTGGGAATTTCGGCCTTCGTCAGATACAACCGCTCGTCCTCGAAAGGAGCGGTGCGGCAGCTTTCGCGCGAACAGCGAGTCTGCATCAGCCGTCCGTGCATGTGCGTGATGCGCTCCGACCCGGCCTGCTCGTGCAGCGAATCGACATTCTGCGTACACAGGAAGAAGCGATCGCCGAGCGCGCGTTCCAGTTCGGCCAGGGCGCGATGAGCGTTGTTGGGGATGACCGTCGCGTGGCGCTTGCGGCGCTCGGAATAGAATTGCCACACCAGTTCCGGATTGGCGTGAAACGCTTGCGGAGTGGCAACTTCTTCCACGCGGCGGCCGCGCCACAGTCCATCGGCGCCGCGGAAAGTTGGCAGCCCACTCTCGGCGCTGACTCCGGCACCGGTCAGCACAAATACGCGATCGTGCGGCGACAGCGGTTTGATCATTGTCCTGCCTGCACGCCCGCCTGTGGAGCGGTGCTGCCTTTCAGGTATTTGTCGAACCACTCCACCGTGCGGCGAATGGAGTCAATCTGGTTTTCACGCTTGGAGAATCCATGGCCTTCCGTGGGATAGTAATGCGCGTCCACCGTCCTGCCTTCCTTCTTCAGGATCTCCACCACCTGCGCGGCCTCTTCCCTGGGCACGCGAATGTCGTTCTCTCCTTGCAGCACCAGCAGCGGCGCCTTCTCGTTGCGGATGTACTTAATCGGCGAGGTGCCCTCGTAAACGGCCTTGTCTTTTACCGGATCGCCGAGCAGAGTTTTTTCATACTGCTGTAGGAGTGGGTCTTCATGCTGCAGCATGGTGTACCAGTCGATGATGCCGTACATCTCGACCGCAGCCGCCCAGATGTCCGGGGTCTTGCCGATCGCCATCAGCGTCATGAATCCCCCATAGGAACCGCCGGTGATGCCGATCTTTTTCGCTTCCACGTAACCGGTATCGATGAGGAATTTGGTGGCGTAAACCTCGTCCTGCAAGTCGCCCCCGCCGAGGTCCTGATAATTCGCTTTTTGGAAGGCCATGCCGTAGCCGGTTGAGCCGCGAACGTTGGGTGCAATGCAAATGTATCCGCGCGAAGAAAGCGCGGCGGCAATCGAGTTGAAGTAATCCACCGTTTGTCCCGTAGGTCCGCCGTGGGGCAGCACCACGGCCGGGTTTGATCCATCGCGCTTGAGGTTGAACGGCATCCACAGAAACGCACTGATCATCTTTCCATCGAAGCTCTTGTAGTGGACAAGCTGAGCTGCTGGAAGGTCGCCTGGGTCGAGACCGGCAACGGCCGAATAGGTGAGTTGGCGAGGCTTTTGTGCCGCCAGATCATAGACCCATAAATCAGACGGCCGTTGCGAACTCTGATGACTGAGCAGAAGCGACTTGCCATCAGACGAGAACCCCGTGGGATTGCCAGTGACGCTGGTCAATCCGTCCGGCATTGCCACTGCGTGGGCTTTTCCGGCTGCCATATCGTACAGGTAAGTAGTCGTCAAGCCGTCGGCGTTTACGTCGTAGGTAGCGTATTTGCTATCAGGAGAGAAGTTTCCGCCGGAAGCCTCCCACTCCATATCGGTAATCCATTTCAGTTGTTTGCTCGCGATATCCAGCAAGGCTGCATTTTGATATCCGCCCTTCTGGTTGGAGGTGACGAGCACTGTCTTACTGTCCAGTGAAATTGCGCTGGCAAAGTACAGGACGTCACCATTGTGAGGAGTGAGTTCTTCGGCTTTGCCGCTGGCCACTCCGATCAGGTAAACGCTCGCATCAGTGGAAGCAACATTGCCACGGTTGGCGAGAACGTACCTACCATCGCTGCTCCAACCCACAGCTTGCCACAGGTGGTCCTTGGTGGCCTCATTCGTGAGTTTCTTTACCTGCCGCGAATTCCAATCCAGCAGGGCGATGTCCACTGTGGGTGACGTTTTTGGCTTGAACCCAAACGCTATGGTCTTTCCATCAGGAGAGAATAGCGCTCCGTTCTCGGAAATGTCAGGGGTGTTGGTCAGATTGACCGGAGCGCCCCCGCTGCTTGGCAGTGCAAACAGGTCGTAGTATTCGCTGCCACCGAAATCCTGGTCATACACAATCCACTTTTTATCAGGCGACCACACTGCGCGGTACTGGCGATCGTCGGACACGGTGAGCTGCAACGGCCATCCACCGCTGGCGCTCACCTTCCACAGATTCATGCGGCCGGTGAAGTTGGTGGCGAAGACGATTTCCTTCCCGTCAGGCGACCATGCTGGGGAAGAGACACGCCGGCTGTAAAAGAGATCGTCGATGGAAACCGGATGCGCTGACGGATTCGCCGGCGAGGAGATCGACTTCGGGTCGGTAGGCTGGCGATCGTTGGGAGAGTCGGCAGCGAACGATGCAGCCGAGAGTGCCAGCAAAATAAACAGTATGTCGAGAGCGGCGCGAATCTCCCTGCGGTTCCTGCGCATGAAATTCCTCCGATGCAAACGGTTGCTCCACATGCCGACGGAGAATCCGGCGGGCTCTGCGAATTGTGCCTCCAGTAAGGTACACGATCAGCAAACGCTTTCTTGGGTCTATTTAAGACGACATGTGCTGGTTGAAACAAGGCGGCGCGAGTTATCTCGAGTCATCGGTGGCCACGGGCGCATCCTCATACCGCACCAACGAGAGCACCCTATGAACCAAAGGCGCCGGATGGCTCTCAACCGTGAAAATTGCCTTGGGGCTATTGCCGAAAATCACGGTGTAATGCTTGTGCGCCGCTCCATCCACCTCATCCGGGAAGCGGTTTCCGGCAGTTCCAAAAAGATCACCGGCCTCGGTATCAGGGAGCAACCCGCGCGCCGTGATTTGTTGCACCATGTTTTGGGCGACGGTTCCGGTTGCCACCTGACTCAGCGTGATAAACAGGTTCAGCATCCCATAGAGAATGATTGTCGCTCCCGTAATAAACTTCCCGCTTCTGCTCTTGTTCATCACAAAGAAATAGGCCAGTGGCAAAACAAACAGCAGATATCTCTGCGCAGGGCGCGTGAAGGAAAGTATAACAATAAAGGTGAAGGTGCCCAGCACCAGGCATAGAATATAACGGCGCGCGGAAGGGGTAGTGGTCTTGAGCAATATATCTTTCGAAAGGAGCACAAGAATCGCCGCAAACACTAACAAGGCGCCGCCGTAAATCCGCGGATCGATGTATACGTCCAGTGGACCAAACCGCATTTCTTCTCCAAGCGTTAGTCCATAAAATCCTGCGATGAAAAGAGCAATGGTTACGACAAGGGTGGTCAGCGCTTTTGGGGTCGTGTTTACCCCTACCCACACGGCATAAAGAGAATACGGGACCAGTAGCAGAGACAGATATCCCGCATACCCAATCATGTTCATTACGATGCCGATGAGACTTAAGTTGGCCCCATGCTTCGCATGAAACGCCGGGGGTACAAACCAGAATCCGTATAGGTGCTTAGCGACAACTATATAAGTCAGTGGAATGACCAATATCAGGGCGACAATAAAGATGAAACGGAGGGATGTCTGCCTGATGTTGGCGCCGGGTCGAGTGAGGGCCTCCAAACCGATGAGTGGCAACAGTAGAGCCGCAGGATATTTAAGCGCGATGGCGATACCATAGGCCGCAATGGCGATGGCAAGCCTTAGAGGGGAGCTTTTTGCCTGCCAAAAAAGTGTGATCGCAAACAGCGTCAATGCGGCTGGGAAAAGATCGGCGGTGCCGCGGCCGCCAAATGTCCAGATAAGAGGATTGAGAAATACCACAGCCAACAAAAGCGCTGGGCTATAGTCCTGCTCCAGAAGACAGTACAGCTTTAGCAGTGAATATCCCAGGAGTAGAAAGCTTGATGCCGAGAAAAGGCGCATTACTGCATTTTGGTCTAGAAATGGCAAGAGGCGGTGCAAGACAGAGGCAAGGAATGGCATACCTAACGTATTTGCCTGCATCAGGAAATAATGCTTGAGAAGGACTGGATCATGGAATTCGAAGTATTTGGCGCCATCGGCGAATACCCATTCCTGATTAATCCCAGGCAGCCATAGTAACGACGCGTGCGCTAGCATAGCTATCAGCATGACCAGGAATGCGCTACGGTTTTGAGAGGATGTCTGGGTCATGGGTTATTGTTGAAACCGCGGATGAAAATCGCATCCTATAAGTAATCTGGTCGGCTCCTTGCCTGAGCTGTCGGTCGGATTCCAGCCATCAACGTGCCCGCCTGCTGGAGCCGGCGTCGTTATGAACCCAAATCTCCTTCTTGACCGCTAAAACGGCTGCTATTGTATTCCTACAATCCTCGTTCGCCTCAATCTAAGTTGTTAAGCAGGCGAGATAGTTCACTTGCCTTCGACGCCGGGCCGGACGTCGAAAAAAGACCGCTACTGGGGAACGATGTGAGCAGTGCCCCTGAACTTGTGGCAGTTGTGGAACTCCAGAACGTTGCGACTATGCCTCCCGTAAGGGTCGACGTTGCTGATCACCGACTTGAGCGGCAGCACAAAACGCGTGCCGTCGCCAAACAGAACGTCACCGTAGTCAATCTGGAGGCTGGCGCTGAGCATCGGGAAGGTCCGCGGTATTTGAGTGGCAACCACTTGCAAGCGAAGAAGAAGACCGGTTTCCTCGTCTATCCAGAGTTGGCCGTGATAAGGAGGGGCAACGACCCGGTCCTGGACACGCAGTCGCCACAACGGAATGTCCTGATGCGGGACGTCGTACTGGAACGTCAAGGCGCGACGGTCGGCGATCTTACTCTCGTTGACGAACTGGAATGCAACCTTGTTGCCGCTATTGAAAATCGCCCGTATGTCGTTTCCGAACTCCCCGGTTGACCAAGTGCCGGGGTTCAGCAACTTGGCATCGGCCACCGGCCGGCCGTTCAATCTGAGGTCCTTGTAGGATTCCGTTCCGTCTTCGTAGGTCACGATGGCGGTCACAACGTCAGCCGCCTGGTCGTCGAAGGAGCGGGAAGTCGTCTGCTGGCAAGTGAAATTCGGCATCTGCTGCGGAAGCGTCACCGCATACTGGCACACCTTGCGCAGAGCATCAGAATGGGGCGTGTCAGGGGCAAGCGAGTCGCAAAGGCTCGCCCCAGCAGGGGGTTGTGGACCGATAGAGCTGGATTGTGCGGCCAGACTTGCGGCGACGACAAGTACTGCACTCATCTCGTACCAAACGAGCCTGGGCATCAGTAACATTGCCGTCGCTCGAAACCCCCAAAAGGGACGGTGCAGTGGCAGGCCGATTCTTCGGACGAGTAACGCCAGGCTGCCATCCAGTTATATACTCAGAGTTCGGCTGCGATCTGTTTCCGGTTGAGGAAGCGGTGCTCGCATCGATCCAGCCGGTAGGGAATCTATAACTATTGTGACTGATCTGTAAAGGCCTAGGCTGGTCTACAATGCGCAGCCGTGGCCAGGGAGCTTGCTGTACTTGTCCACCGTAATGATGAATGTTGAGAGCGAGAAGTTGGAGCGCGTGATGGACGCGTTCCGCCGCTGGGGCTATCTTCAAGCCAATCTCGATCCCCTGGAGCATTTCACTCCACTGCCTCATCCCGAACTGGATGTCCCAGGCGAGGAAGCCGACGTTGCCCGTCGCATTTATTCCGGCAGCATCGGCGTCGAATTCATGCACATTCCTGATCCCGATCCGCGCCAGTGGATCCAGGAGCGCATGGAATCGGCGCAGCAAGAGCCTGTGGACCGTTCGCGTGTTCTCGATCAACTGGTTCACGCCGACATCTTCGAGCAGACCATCCACTCCCGGTACATCGGAACCAAGCGCTATTCCCTGGAAGGGAACACGGCACTGATTCCCTTGCTGGACGAAATCCTGAACTCCGCCTCCGACAATGGCGCGGAGCAGGCCGTGCTCGCGATGAGCCATCGTGGGCGACTGAACGTCATCATTAACATAGTGAGCCGTCCGGCGGCAGAAATCTTCGCGGGTTTCGAAGATGTCGATCCGCGCAGCGTGCTCGGCGGCGGTGACGTGAAGTATCACATCGGCGCGACCGGCATCTTCACCGGCGCTAGCGGAAGGCAAGTTCGCATCCACCTGGTCTCGAACCCCAGCCACTTGGAGGCGGTTGATCCCGTCGCGCTGGGTCGCGCTCGCGCCAAGCAGACGCGAGTCGGGCGCGATGGCAAACTCAAGATACTCCCGGTTCTGATGCACGGCGACGCCGCCTTTGCGGGGCAGGGAATCACAGCAGAGACGCTGAACCTGGCCAACCTGCGCGGCTACAACGTCGGCGGGACGATACACATCATCGTCAACAACCTTATTGGATTTACTTCCAATCCGAGCGATGCCTATTCCAGCCGCTTTTCGTCGGATCTCGCCAAGCGCTTGCCGATTCCGATCTTCCACGTCAACGGGGAAGATGCCGATGCGGTGGTGCGTGCCGGCCGCATGGCGCTCGAATATCGTTACGAGTTCGGGAGCGACGTGGTGGTGGACCTCATCGGCTTCCGCCGGCATGGCCACTCGGAAGTAGACGATCCCACCGTCACCCAGCCAATCCTGTACCGCAAGATCAAAGATCATCCCATGCTGTACCAGATCTATGCCCGGAACGCTGGTCTTGATGCGCAGCCGTATGTCGAGAAGTTCCAGTCGGAGCTCGATGCCGCGGAGAAGGCCGGCAAAAGCATGGTCAAGAAGCCGCCGATGCGGCAACTGCCGAGCTACTGGGCGCCGTTTCATGGCGGCCCCTACAATCCCGCGGACGAGGTTGATACCGGTCTTCCCGCTGACAAGCTGCACGAAATCACGGACGGTCTGGTGAAGTATCCCGACGACTTCCACATCCATCCCAAGGTGCAAAAGCTGCTGGAGCAGCGCCGCGAGATGGGCTACGGCAAGCGTCCGCTGGACTTCGGTATGGCTGAGGCGCTGGCGTTTGGCTCGCTGGCGATGCAAGGTACTCCAATTCGGTTGAGCGGCCAGGACAGCCGGCGCGGGACTTTCAACCAGCGTCACTCGGTGCTGATCGACATCGTGGACGAGAAAGAATATGTGCCGTTGTGCCATCTGGCGCCCACTCAAGCCCGCGTCGAGATCTACAATTCGGAGCTCGCGGAAGCCGCGGTCATGGGTTTTGAATACGGTTACACGCGCGACTATCCCGAGACACTGGTGATGTGGGAAGCGCAGTTCGGAGACTTCGCCAACGGAGCGCAGATCATCATCGACCAGTTCGTCGTTTCGGGGGAGGACAAGTGGGACCTGCTGACTGGACTTGTGCTGTTGTTGCCGCACGGGCACGAAGGGCAAGGGCCCGAGCACTCCAGCGCTCGTATCGAGCGCTATCTTCAATTGTGTGCTCGCGACAACATGCAGGTGTGCCAGCCTTCAACGGCAGCGCAGTACTTCCATTTGCTGCGACGGCAAGCACTGCGCAAGTGGCGCAAGCCGCTCGTTTGCTTCACCCCAAAGAGCATGTTGCGGCATCCGGAAGCGCTGTCGCCGCTTGCGGAATTGGAGCGGCCACGTTTCCAGAACATCCTTCCCGATGAGAGCGCGCTGGATGCGAGGCGCGTGCTGCTCTGCAACGGCAAGATCGGCCATGAACTGCGGATTGAGCGCAAGAAGCTGAAAAGCGGCAAACCGGCAATTATCTCGATGGAGCAGATGTATCCGTTTCCGGAAGACGAGGTCCGCGAGGTTCTTGGCCGTTACAAGAGTGCCCGCGAGTTCATTTGGGTTCAGGAAGAGCCGGCCAACATGGGCGCGCTTTCCTTCGTGGTCCCGCGGTTGAAGCGTATCGTCGGATCCAAGCTGCGGAGTATCAAGCGCGCCGCCAATTCGACCCCAGCGACGGGTTCGGCGAAAGCTCACGAGATGGAGCAGAAGACGTTGCTCACACTCGCGCTGGGCAAGTCGGCATAAACCAGCAAGCCTCGCACCCCCTCCCAACTCGTCCCGCTCTTCTGCCACTTAAGTTGTACAGCTAGGCAGCTCGTCACAGATTTCTCTATTGAATCTGGTATGCGCCGGGCCGCTCTCCTACCAAAAATTATAGAGTCTCGTCCTTGATAGCCGTAACCTGCTGAAAACAAAAGCATGAGGAGTGGTTACTTTCGTGCATGACATTCTGCGGGGCGATGTCTTGTATTTTACCCACTCGAATTCAGCGGAAGTCACGCGTTCTGGAAGTCTCAGTTGGCAAGTGCTCTCAGTCACTTTGAAATTTCCGCGAGGAGGACTCTCATGATTCAGGCGGCAAAGACAGTTTCTGTTCTTTTCCTCGGCTTGCTGTTAGCCGTAACCTTGGTCTTTGGCCAGACGGAAGCCGGGTCGATTTCGGGCGCGGTGCGGGATTCTTCAGGAGCCTTGGTCAAGGGCGCCACCGTCACGACCAAGAATCTTGCCACCTCTTCCGAACGCAGTATTCAGACAGGCGACTCGGGACAATTCAACGTTCCTGGCCTCACGCCGGGGCAGTATTCCGTAAAGGTCACCAATTCCGGCTTCAAAACCTACGAGACGACCGTTGTAGTTACTGTGGGTACCATTACAACCGTCGACGCCAAACTGACCGTAGGTTCCACTACAGAGGTTGTTGAAGTCGTGGCCGGAGCGGCCACTCAAGTGAATACCGAGACGCAGGCACTTTCGCAGCTCATTGACACGCAGCAACTGGCGCAGCTGCCCAGCCTCACGCGCAACCCTTACGACTTTGTTGGGCTTTCCGGTAACGTTAGCAACGGGGATAACACCAGCACCAGTTCCGCCAGCGGCCAGGAACTCTCGAACCGCGGCGTGGGCTACAGCATGAACGGGCAGCGGGAATCGGGCACCGAGATACTGTTGGACGGCGCCGAGAACGTGTCCGTGTTTAGTGTTGGCGTCGGCAACAATGTTCCGATCGACTCGGTGCAAGAATATAGCGTCGTTACCAACAACTTCGGGGCTGAGTACGGGCGCGCCTCGGGGGGCGTGGTCAATCTGACCACGAAGTCGGGTACCAACAATTGGCACGGTTCCGGCTGGGAGTACAACCGGCTCTCGGCCTACACTGCCAATACTTACGCGAACGACGCAGCCAATGCGGCTGCAGGTTCCATCGTGAGTCCCAAGGGTACATACACCCGAAATCAATTTGGTTTTGATGTTGGCGGTCCAGTTATCAAAGACAAACTGTTCGTTTATGAGGCTACCGAGTGGACGCGGGTGCGGAGTTCGGCCTCCGAGACCGAGGAGGTATTCGACCCCTCATTTATAGCCATGTTGCCGGGAAACGCCCAAGCCTACTTCGGGACCTACGGCGGGGGCGCGTATCCCTCTTCGGGTAAGGTCACCACTGCGGGACAGTTGGCGGCGGCCGGGCTTACGGTCGGTCCGATCAACGGGGTCACGAACGTTGCCGCTTCGCAACCCATCTTCGACACGGTCAACTTCCATGCGCCGTTTAACGCCGGCGGCGGTGTTCCCGCGAACGTATACACTCTGGCGGGGCGCATCGATTTCAACTGGACCGACAAGACTCAGATGTTTTTCCGCTACGCCAGGGAGAGCCAGGACCAATTCCCGGGTTCGGCGTTCTACAGCGCGTACCCGCAATACGATGTTGGCTACGCCGAGCTGAACCAGAGTTTTCTATATTCGCTGAACCATACCTTCACCAGCAGCCTGTTCAACAACTTTAAGGCGAGCTATACGCGTTACAACGACGCGAACTCCTTCAACACAGCGTTGACCCAGACCCCGAACCTGATGTTCGTTTCGCCCACGGATCCGGTAACCGGCGGTTTGATTCAACTCCCAGGTTTGCAAAACTACTCGGAACCAGGCGTGGGTGGTTTGCCGTATGGCGGACCGCAGAATACCTGGCAATTCGAAGATAACCTGTCGTGGACCAAAGGCAGGCACACCATGAAGTTTGGAGGCGCTTTTACCTACATACAACTCAACGTAGGGTATGGCGCTTACGCGCAGGCAGTGGAACAGCTTGGGGCCACGGCCCAGGACAGCATGAATGATCTTACGAATATGGCGGGAAATCCGGGTGGAAGCCAGCTAATCTCGTTCCAGACCAGGGTTAACCCGAATGGCGTGCTCCCTTGCCACACCGATCAGTACGGCAATATCATCGACAGCTCGAATTGTGCTGTAACTCCACCGCTGAACCCGGCCACATACGCGCGGAGCTACCGCTACAGGGACTTTGATATGTATGCCCAGGATAGTTGGAAGGTAACTCCAACGCTGACGCTTAACTATGGCTTACGCTGGGAGCACTATGGCGTGCAACACAACAGCAATCCCAGCCTGGACTCCAATTTCTACCAGGGTGCCGGTGGGAGCCTCTACGAACAGGTGCAAAACGGTCAGGTTTATATCGCGAATCAGAGCCCGGTCGGCGGATTCTGGGAACCAAGGTGGGGCACGTTTGCTCCACGGGTCGGCTTTGCCTGGGATATGTTCGGGAACGGCACCAGCAGTCTGCGCGCCGGCTATGGCAGCAGCTATGAACGCAACTTTGGCAACGTGACCTATAACGCTAGTTTTAACCCTCCGGCCAGCGCCGTGCTGAATTCCGTTTGCGGGGCTGCCAGCCCCACGTGCACGACATTGGTTACCAACAACAACCTAGGCCCTCTCGGCCTACCTGGTCCTCCAAGTTACCTTCCTCCTACTGAGATCCGCATGCCGAACCCCTACATCAACGTGGCGAAGACCCAGTTCTGGAGCGTGAGTTTTCAGAAGCAGTTAGCCAAGGGGTCGCTTCTCGACGTGAGTTATAGCGGTGCGATAGGGTCACACCTCTATGACATCGAAAACATCAACCTGCTCGGCACTGCTCAGCTCTATCTTGGTGCCCCGCTGCTCACTCCGGCTCCGTCTGACCCCAATCAGTGTGCTAACCCGAGTCCCACTGGAGTATGCCTCACCCGGGCCAACAATCAGTATTCGAATATCAACATGCGTGGCAGCCTCGGGTCGAGCAACTACAATGCTCTGAACGTCAAATACCAGACGCAAAACCTGGGCAGGTCTGGTCTATACCTGGTCGCGAACTACACCTGGGCGCACGCGCTGGATGACATCAGCTCGACCTTCTCCGACAGCTTGCAGGGTGGATCCGGGTACATTGGCAGCCTCGGCTACACCAATGTGCTCGACCCGAAGCTCGATTGGGGCAGCGCCGATTACGACGTGCGGAATCGCTTCGTGCTCTCCCCGGTCTGGCAAACTCCGTGGTTCAAGAACGGATCTGGCTTTGCGCGTCAGGCGTTGGGAGGCTGGACGATTTCGGGCATTTACACGGTACGCTCGGGCATTCCATTCTCCATATATGACTATTCCAACGACTATAACTTCTATACGGTTCCACGCTTGACACCAGCCACTCCAATTGCGGGTGGCGTCGGCACGCCGGTGATGACCGGTCCGAACCTGTTCAATGCCATGAGCGTACCTCTTCCAGCCAGTTTTGCGCCGCTCAACCCGGTTTTGGGCATTTCCGACTTCGGACCGTATCCAGCCGGCATGAGCGCCCGCAACGCCTTCCGAGGACCCGGGGCGTGGCAATACGATATGGCGGTCACCAAGAACTTCAAACTCACCGAACGCTTCGCGCTGGAGTTTCGCGCCGAAGGCTACGACCTTTTCAACCATCACAATTATTATGTGAACACAACTACTCTGTTATACGACGGCCCGACGTCGACGCCGATAAACGTTACCGAGCTTAAGGGCGGCTTGGGTTCGCTCGCCACCGGTGGCAACAACGATGAGCGCCGCTTCGGCCAGTTCGCGCTGCGCTTGAAATTCTAAGCGACTGATTCGAAGTTGCAGTACTCGGGGAGCCTTCGGGCTCCCCATTTTTGTGAGCGCTCAGTAATGCGAGTAGGCGCTTGCAGTGCATAAAGTTGGATCGTTTTGACACTGAGGATCAAATGGGGAGTGAAACTGAGTCGTTGAGTTTCATTGTGGAATGCTGGCCGAGACTTTCCCCAAGATTTCCCTTGACTTATCGATCTTCCCACTCTTATGCTGTCCGAAATCACCAGGCCCGAAGACGAAGAGCGTGTCGCCTCTCTTCAGCACAAGCAGGCGCTTACTATCTCCACTGATGGCAGCGCGCCATCCGGCCGAGGAGGACTAGGTGACGTATTCCAGCCGGAAGGGTATCCCCGGCATCGAGCAGGGATGCGTGTAGAAGCGTCGGGCCGAAGTAACACACCTTGCTTCTAAGTGAGGGGGGCGAAGCTTTGTCAACAACGCTTGGGCCAGTGCCGGAGTCGCCTCCTTACCAGGATGTCCGGGCGCAGGATCCGATTGCTGTACCGGAGCAGTCGTCGAGGTGGTTCGCCGTCTATACAACTCCAAGGCATGAGAAATCGGTGGCCCGGCACTTCGAAGTTCGGCAAATCGAATCGTTTCTGCCCCTTTACTGCTCCCTGCACAGGTGGAAGAACGGTTGCCGAGTCAGGGTGGATCAGCCGCTGTTTCCAAACTACGTTTTCGTCTCCCTCGGGCGGCGCGATTACATTCGCGCGCTTCAAGTTCCAGGCGTGCTGTCACTGGTCGGTTCGGGGCGCGAACCTTCAGCCCTGCCAACTGCCGAAATTGAAGCATTACGCTCGGGGCTTCCTCTGGTTGAATACGAGCCCCATCCCTATCTGGTCGCAGGAGACAGGGTACGCATCCGTTCGGGCTCACTGACTGGCATGGTTGGTGTACTGGTCCGCAAGAAGAGCCACTTCCGGGTGGTCCTCACGCTCGATCTCATTATGCAAAGCGTCGCAGTTGAAATCGGCATTGATGAGATTGAGCCCATCAAGATGTAACTACCGGCCCGATCGCATTTCCCGCTTAAGGTGATCTCGTGAAAAAAACTCCGGAAAGAAGCGTTACCGAAGTGCGCCTCGTCGAGGCTGCGGTTCAGTTGTTTTCCCGGCAGGGATTCAAGGGTACCAGTACGCGTGACATCGCTCATCTCGCCGACCTAAATGAAGCCACCCTGTTCCGTTATTTTTCCAAGAAGGCGGACCTTTTCTGGGCAGCGGCCGAATCGCGGTTAAACCGTTTGAAATTTGGGCGAGAGCTGCAGAATGGTCTGGCGAGAGACCTTGATCCCAATGTCATTGTCCCGATGCTGGCTGCATTTATGGTGGAGAACCTGGCAGAGCACTCGGAACTGGTTCGGCTTCTGTACGTCGCCCGCTTTGAATTGCCCGGAGCCGAGCAAGTGTTCCGCGAGCACCTTGGACCCATATTTGACGCGATCAATGCGTACTTCAGCCGGTGCGCGGCAAAAGGCTTGATACGGGATCTCGATCCGACGATCGCGACGCTCGGGTTGGCGGGCACCGTGAGCGCGCACTTGAACCTGCACCGGTTGTTCACGGGACAGGAAGCACCCGGGGGCGCACGAAACGCCGCCCCGGCGTATGCGGAATTCTGGTTGAACGCACTCCAGCAGAGGCCACGGCAAGACTAGCGCGGCTTCACGCGGACTGACTCTATAATCAGATTGCCGGAACTTGGGCCTTAATTCCCAGCGGTGGAACCGTCCCGTTGGAGCAACAGAGTATTCAAGACCCTAGCTTGGGAGGGACATCGAGCGTGAAGTATTTGCGACCGGGAAACATCAATAGATCTTTGTCGGCAACTTGGGATGCAGCTCAGCGATCAGTGGAATCACTTAGCGGGCGGACTTTTCTCGCCATCGTACTCATCTTTTCTCAAGCCGCGTATGGGGTGCCACAGAACCACGAAACGCAACAAAACCGCGAGATGCAACAAAACCCTGTGCAGCAAAACCCACAGGGCGAGCCGGCGAACAGCCTTCCACCGTGTCCGGAACCGTCATCGGCTGCTGCACAGGCGGGAACCTGCTCTCCCACTCCTAATCCGGCGATCCTGCCGGAGGAGGGGCAGCCCACGACACAGACAAATGCGCCCAGCCTTCCGCAGCATGAGCTCCAGCCCCAGCTTAAGCCCCCGCTTCTAATGGAACAGAAGAAGGTCGAATTGACTGACTTCCAGAAGTTGGTTGAGTCTTCGCTGGGCAAGGCGCTCCCCATTTACGGCGCCAGTCTTTTCGACAACGTGCCCAGCACCTTTGCTCCGGCAGACCACATCCCCGTCACAGCCGACTACGTCATCGGACCGGGCGACGAGCTCATGATCCGGGCCTGGGGACAGATTGATCTCGATGCCCATGCCAGGGTGGACCGGAACGGAAACATCTTCCTGCCGAAAGTCGGAAGCGTGAATGTTTCCGGCCTGCGATATGCGCAGATCGAAGATTTCATGAGGTCGCATATCGGCCGCATTTATCAGAACTTCGACCTGAACATCACCATGGGTCAGTTGCGCTCCATTGATATCTACGTGGTTGGACAGGTCACCCGTCCCGGCCGGTACACCGTCAGTTCTCTGAGCACGCTTACCAATGCGATCTTTGCCAGCGGTGGGCCCTCGCCGCATGGCTCGATGCGAGACGCCCAGTTGAAGCGCGGAGGGAAGGTCATTACCACGTTCGACCTCTACGATCTCCTGCTGCGGGGCGACAAGAGCAAAGACGTCGTGCTGCAGCCGGAAGACGTCATTTACGTGGCGGCGACTGGTCCGCAAGTTGCCATGGGTGGGCAGGTCAATGTGCCTGCGGTTTACGAACTCAAGACAGAAACCAAGCTTTCGGACGCGATCTGGCTGGCTGGCGGTCTCAGCAATACGGCTTACGGTGGCAAGGTGTATATCGAGCACATCGTGGACCACCGTCTACATAGCGTTGAGGAAGTCCCGCTGGACGCATCCGGCCTGTCCCATATCCTGGCGGACGGCGATATCGTCAATTTCACTCCGATCTCTCCGAAGTTCGAGAATTCCGTTACGCTACGGGGAAATGTGGCGCAGCCCGGACGATATCCCTGGCATCCCGGGATGCGGATCAGTGACTTGATTCCCAACCGCGAGTTTCTTATCACCCGGGAGTACTGGAAGCAGCAGAACGCTCTGGTGCTGGAATCGGAGACGACTGGCGGGCATGTCAAGGGAACCGCCGGCACGGTCAACTCTGTTAAGCGTAATGCTCCGGAGATCGACTGGAACTATGCGGTCGTGCAGCGCATGAGTAAAGAAGATCTCTCGACCCAACTGATTCCGTTTGATCTGGGCAAGGCCATTTTAGGTCAGGACGCAGCCAGCAATGTGACGCTGCAGTCGGGCGACGTCATCACGATTTTCTCGCAGGCTGACCTCAAAGTGCCCGAGGGGCAGCAGACGAAGCTGATCCGGCTGGAGGGTGAGTTCGGCTCGGCTGGAGTTTACCGGGTAATGCCCGGCGAGAAATTGCGGGAGGTCATAGAAAAAGCTGGAGGAATTACCCCGTCAGCCTACCTTTACGCGTCCCAGTTCACTCGCGAATCGGCGCGCATTCAGCAGCAAGCACGGCTCGACATGCTGGTCGCGCAGGCCGAGAGGAACGTGGCGACTAGCACAGCAAAACGGGCACAGAGTGCTCAAACCGCGCAGGAAGTCTCGGCTGCAAATGCAACTTTCGAGGCGGAGCGCGTGACGCTCGACAAGTTGCGGCAGCTGAAGGCGGACGGCCGCATTGTCCTGAACATCCACCCCGATGACCACACTGTCGATTCCATACCGGATATCCCGCTCGAGGATGGCGACCAATTCTACGTGCCAAGTCGGCCCATAGCCGTGAATGTCGTCGGCGATGTGTACAGCCCGGGTTCCTTCCTTCAGCAACCCGGAAAAACGGTTAATGCATACCTGAAAAACGCTGGAGGGCCAACTCGCGATGCGGATGCGGGGAGGATCTTCGTGGTTCGCGCGAATGGAGCAGTGGTCAGCAAGGATACAGCGCCCAAGTTCTGGTCAGGCGGGTTCGACAGCATGGTCATGATGCCCGGGGACACAGTGGTGGTTCCTCCGGAGACCGACAAGGGCGCTGGCCTGCGCGCCTTCAAGGACTGGTCGCAAGTACTGTTCAACTTCGGGTTGGCGGCTGCCGCCATCAACGTCTTAAAGTAGCCGTGCTTGACTGCCGCGAGTATAAACGTGCAATCGGCATATTGAGTTAACACCAGGCATAGAATGATCGCTTGGTGAACTCGCACCACAGGTAGGAACTGATCTAAATGCGTCAAAGTCCAAAATCATCCGAAGCGCGCTCGGGCAGCGGCACCGCAGTGGAAAACGGCATTGCCGCACCAGACTTGCAACCTGAACCCGAGGGTCAGGACAAGCCTGACCTGATCGAAGTTCTGCTGGTACTCGCCCAGGAGAAGAAACCGATTTTGCTGGTCACGCTTGCCGCAGCTGTGCTGGCGACGATCGTCGTGTTTCTGCTTCCGAGGATGTACACGGCGACTACGACGATTCTGCCTCCTGAGCCCAAGCAGTCCACGTTGAATTCGATGCTTGGTCAGATCGGGGCCATCGCCGGGCTGGGCGCCTCCGACCTGGGGTTGAAGAACCCTGCCGACCTGTTCGTGGCCATGCTGACCAGCCGGACCATTGAAGACACTCTGATCAACCGTTTCGATCTTCGCAAGGTTTACGGCGTGAAGCGGTACCAGGATGCACGTAAGAAGCTGGAGAGCCACAGCGAAGTCATCGCGACAAAAGAGGGTCTGATTTCCATTTCGGTCACCGACCATGAGCCCAGGCGCGCAGCCGACATCGCCAACGCCTACGTGGACGAACTCCACAACCTGAATCAAAACCTGGCCATCACAGAAGCCAGCCAGAGGCGGCTGTTCTACGAGCAACAGCTCAAAGCGGAACGGGATGAAATGTCGGTCGCCGAGTTGGCGCTGAAACAGGTGCAGGAGAAGAGCGGACTGCTTCAGCCTGACGCTCAGGGCAAGACGATCATCACAAGCATCGCCGACCTACGGGCGCAGGTTGCCAACCACGAAGTGCAGCTCCAGACCATGCGCTCCTATGCAACTCCGAACAACCCCGACCTGAAGCGCGCCGAGACGGAGTTGGCCGGGCTGCGGGGCCAGTTGGCCAAACTGGAGCACAGCGCCGCTGCCGCAGGCAACGGCAACATCGAGGTTCCGGCGGGCCAGTTCCCGCAAGCGGAGTTGGAGTACCTGCGCCGGGCCCGCGAACTTAAGTACCACGAGGCGCTTTACGACTTCCTGGGCAAGCAACTGGAGGCGGCCCGAATTGACGAGGGCCAAAATGCCATCCTGGTCCAGGTCGTTGACAACGCGGTCGAACCGGAAAAAAAGTCCGGTCCGAAGCGGATGCTCATCGTCCTGGTATCTACGATTACCGCGTTCCTGTTGGCCTGTGTTGGAGTGCTATTCGCGGAAGTGCTGCGTCGAAAGCAACAAGACCCGCGCGAGGGCGACCGTTTGGGTCTTCTCTGGCAATCCCTGAGGTTCTCCTCCTGGTCATGAGCACCTTCACTCAGCCATTCCCGGTATTTACACCCGCCCGGCTGACGGTGCCTGTTGCCGCTTTCGAAGTCTTGGGCTATTTGTTTGTCGTCGGGGTCGGAGCGCTGTGTTTCCTGTTTGGCTGGCTTACGCCCAACGGAGCGGCGGTGCTGACGGTGCTGCTTCTCACCTACCTCATAGTGCTGGCCTGGGTCCGTTTTGACCGGGGCCGACATCCTTGCTTTCTCTTCCTTTGCGCGCTGATGCTCCTTCAGTGCGGGCGCTTGATTGGATACTGCCTTGGTGTCACGGATAGCGACCTCTATCGAGTCTGGCTGATGCGTGCCACTCCGTTCGACATAACTCGCGACGAAACAGGCGTGGTGTTGTTGTCAATCACCCTATCGGCGATTTGCATTTACGCGCCATGCAGGTGGAGGTACCATCGGCTCGCTCCCCCCAGCCATGCTCTTGTTCGTCACTACTTGCCTTACCTATACCTGCTTTTCTTTTGCTGCCTTCCGTTCCAATTACTCAAGAACTACCTATATCTTCGTTACGGGCAACAGCACGGCGGCTATCAGGTCTTTTTCATGGACTACAGCGGTTTGGCTGCCAGCGTGCCGCCGATTGTACGTGTGATTTCCTTGTTAGTGTTCCCCGTCTTTGTTGCGATTTTTGTTTTTGAGACCAGAAAGAAATGGATTTGGATGGTGACATTTCTCTATTTCGCGACCGCCGTCCTATATCTGCTGACCGGAACGAGAATGGACACATTCGCCCTGGTTTTGGCGCTTTGGTATGTCGCGCGGATCCAGTCCACAAAGCGTCCCCGAATTCTTCGGTTGGCGGTGGTAGCAGTCGGTCTCATATTGGTTGCGAACATGATCCAGTCTGCCCGCACTGGGGACGATTCGTCCCCGTTGGATATAGGGCGTTTCGTCGCAGAGCAGGGAATATCACTGGATGTAACCGAGGTCGCCGTCAGATATGCGCCACTTTTCCGGCCGTATGTGGTATCTTATGCCCTCCAAGACCTGCGAGCAAAATTCTTTTCGAATGATCAATCGCAATACGTCCGCGGCTGGTCATTTGTCTTTGACATGTCAGCATTCTTGAATCCGAACCTCTTTAAGCTCGGGTTCGGTACCGGTGGATCATACTTAGCGGATGGTTATCTGATCGCAGGAGTATTCGGGGTCGCGTTGTTATCGCTGATGATAGGCTTCCTTTTGAGCTTTTTCCATGCGTGCAGCAAAACTTGCGCAGGCTTGTTTTTAGTTGCGGCCATTCTTCCTGATGTCTTTCTGATGCCAAGAGGAGGATCTCTAATCTGGGTATCAATGCTAATTAGAACTGCCATCGTAATAACCCCGGTGATCGCGGGTTGGTATATCTTCCAATATTTTGCTCTATCTCGTCCGGCTGCCGCGGCGAAAATCACCCTGTGGTCTCCGGATTTGGAAGGCCGGTAAGGGCTTCCTTTATTACTGCAGCCGAGCCCGAAGGTATTGATGCTTTCGCTGATTACACCTACCCTCAATCGCACAGCGGAACCGGAACGCTTGCTGACCAGTCTTGATTCTCAATCCTATCAGGACTTCGAGGTTCTTCTTGTGGACCAGAACTCTGATGATCGGCTGGCAGCGCTTCTTCAAAGATATTCACGGCTCAAGGTTCGCCGTCTCCGCTCCGATCGAGGGTTGTCACTCGGACGCAACGTCGGCATCCGTGCTTCGCGGGGCGAAATCATAGCCTTTCCCGATGACGACTGCTGGTACCCGCGAGAACTGCTCGCCGCAGTAACAAATTGGTTCGAGGTACACCCGGAGTTCGATGCGCTGTTCACCAGCGGCCGCACCGAGGACGACAGAATCATGGCCTCTAAATGGGGGCCTGGTGCGTGTCGTTGCACAATAAAGAACGTCTGGCACTGCACCATCTCATTCACTGCCTTTATCCGGCGGCGAGTCATAGACGCGGTCGGTTTCTTTGACGAGAACATCGGCGTGGGTTCGCCCTCCCGCTACCAATCCGGCGAGGAAATGGATTACTTTATTCGTATTCTCAAGCTCGGATTTCGGATGTGGCACGACCCAAGTCTGGTGGTTTACCATCCAGAGCTTCAATCACTCGAGCGGTTCCAAAGAATAGCGCAATCCTACTCGCTGGGCGTCGGGTATGTGTTGCGGATCCATGGCTATTCGTGGTGGTATTTGAGCGAATTTCTGGCTCGTTCCCTTGGCGGCGCCGTTATCAGCCTGGGAAAGGGAGATTCGGCGCGAGCCCGAGCCTATATTCAGCGGGCAGCGGGACACTTACAAGGGTACATGTTTGGCCCCAGGGAACTCGAAAGACTGAGTGGATCGTCGACCCAAACGAAAAGCAGTATATGACACCCTCTGTGCAACGCGTATTTCGAAACACCCTCCATCTGGGATCGGGCGAGCTCTTGGCGAGGCTGTGCTCAGTCACCGTCGTCATCCTGCTCGGTCATCAGTACGGGGTCCTGGTGCTGGGTGCGTTCGCACTCGCCCAAAGCATGTCGCAGTATTTGCAGCCACTTATAGATTTTGGCCTGCGACATGTCGGTGCTCGGTTGCTTGCGAGATATCCGGAAGCTGGGCGTGAGATTGCGAAGCGGGTGCAGAAGCGGCGTGTGCTGATGGCAGCTGCCGTATTGCCGTGCATGGCGCTTTATGCAGTTTTCACAAACCTAACCGTCGATATGAAGATCTTCCTGGTTGTTTTCGCAACCATCAGCGGGTTCTATGCGATTTCTCTGGAGTGGGCGGCATGGGGCAGGGAGCAACTTCAGCTGGTCGGTTTTGCCAAGGCAGCGGTCCCAGCCAGCATTTTGGTATGTCTGGTGCTGGGTTGGAGGAGTAGCGGAATTCTCTGGTGGCTTGTGCTGGGTAATGCAATCGGTCATGCACTGCAGGTTCTGACCTTTCGGTTTTGGTGGCGAAGCCATCACTCTGCCGAGGATGTGCAACACCAGACCATGACGGCCATCGGCGAATCCCTCGCCTGGCAGAGGACCAGCATCATGGGACTGGCCTGGCTGGGCAACCTAGCCTTCAATACGATCGACATGCTTATGCTGGGGGTAATGGCGAATCCCGAACAAGTCGGCCTTTATAGCGCAGCCTACCGCGTTCTGAATCAGGTATTGATCACGTATTACTTGCTTACCACTGTGGTTTACCCCCAGTTTGCACGACAGGATCTTAGAGATCGAGTGCGAATGTTGACGCCTCGCATACTGCTGCCGCTGCTTGCCGCGGGAATTGCCATTGCTGCAGTCGTCGCCGCCTCACGACAGGCTGTAGTGAATGTTCTGTTCGGCCATCGATTCCTGATGGCTTGCCCTCTGTTGTTGCTACTAGCCTGGGCCATCCCGCTCGACTTCCTGACATCCTGGTTAAGCAACGCCTACATCGCGTGGGGTATGGAACGAAGGGTGTTGGTGTGCACCGCCGTCGCCGCCGGCAGCAATGTGGTTCTGAACCTTGTGGGGATTCCTCGCTACGGGGCCATGGCTGCAGCCGTGAACACGCTGATCTCGTACGCTATCTTTCTGGCGACCCTGGCATGGATGGGACGAACCAGCGCGGAACTCACTCGCGGGCCGCAACCCCAGCCGGATTTGGTGGCGTAGCAAGCAATGCGAATTTACTACGATCATCAACTATGTTCGTTACAGAACGCCGGCGGCGCTTCCCGATACCACTATGAGCTGATGCGTAATCTTTCCGGACTGCCGGACGTAGAGACAGAAATATTTCTAGGAGTGAATGCCACGGTCTATCCGTATAAGGAGCTGTCGTCCGCCAACACCCGCGTAACCAGCTTCGGCGGACCACTGCATCGGGGAATGGTGCGCTACGCTACCAACGAAGTGTTGGGAAATTCAGTCGCCCCGTTTCGCGGCAGATTTGACGTTTACCACCCAACACATCACCGCATCATGCCGCTGGTACGGGCACGACGGATTGTGGTGACACATCACGACTGCATCTACGAACGGTTTCCGCTGTTTCGGTATGTGAAAGAAGTGCTTCGGGCCAAGCGGTCGCTGTTTGCCAGGGCGGACGCCATCATCTGCATCTCCGAATCATGCCGAAGGGACCTGCTGGAGTTCTACGCTGTTGATCCCGACAAGACTCGCGTGATTCATCACGGGCTCACTCCGCTTCTGCGATGCCCGGAGGCGGCCCGGAAATTACGAGAGCAGGTCCGGCGCAAGTTTCTGCTATACGTCGGTTCGCGAGCTCCCTACAAGAACTTCGATGGACTTCTGAAGGCATTCCGCGAGACCAGACTGCAAGACTCATTTGACCTGCTTGTGCTGGGCGGAGGACCGCTGACTCCTGGGGAAACGGCATTGGTCGCCGAACTGGGATTGAGTGGCTGTGTGATGAATATCCCACAGGTTTCCGATAGATTCCTTAGAGAGGCTTATGCTGCGGCGACGTTGTTCGTGTACCCATCGCATTGGGAAGGATTCGGGTTCCCTCCCTTGGAAGCGATGGCCGCCGGTTGTCCGGTGGCGGCAAGCAGAATTTCGTCCATCCCGGAGGTTTGCCGGGATGCTCCGTTCTATTTTGATCCGGCAGATCAGGCGTCGTTCACGGGCACCCTGCTGCACGCGATTAATGACGAAGAAGCCCGCAGGCAGGCGGTCGGGAAGGGTAGCAACGTGGCCGCGCAATATAGCTGGAAGAAATGCGGAGAACAAACGCTGGCACTTTATCGTGAGTGCCAATAGAGGTATCATGGAAAGATATAACGAATGGACGGAGATCCCACTGGACCTCACAGTTTTCATTTCCAACTACAACACGCGGGAGTTGTTGCGAAACTGTCTGAAGTCTATTTATCAGCACACCAGCGGCCTCGCCTTCGAGGTCGTCTGTGTTGACGACAATTCCAGCGACGGAAGCGCCGACATGGTGGCGGCGAATTTCCCCCAGGTGGTTCTCATCCGGAATACCACCAACCAGCTCTACGCGAGAAATCATAACCTGGGTATGCGCAGGTCGCGAGCGCGCTATGTTTGCCACCTGGACAGCGACACACTTCTGATCGGAAACGCCCTTCAATCACTGGTAGAGTTCATGGATGAACATCCTGAAGCCGCGGCTTGCGGTCCGAAGTTGCTGAATCTCGACGGGACCGTGCAGCATTGTATCCGCCGCTTCCCGGGAGCAGGTATCTTTTTATTGCAGGCCATCAGTTGGCACAAGCTTTTCCCCGACAGCCGTCTGATGGACCGCTATTACGCAACGGACGTTGACTATTCCAGGGCGCAGCAGGTGGAAAGCATCGGTACGACTGCTTACGTTGTTCGGCGCTCTACCTGGGAACAGGCCGGAATGCTGGATGAGCGTTTCCGGCTGGCGGTCGTCGATCTGTCCTACAACTACATGCTCAACCGGAAGGGATACAAGGTATACTACACCCCTTGTGCCGAGGTGGTTCACTTTGGCGGTCAGAGCGTCAATCAGAACACCTTGGTTTCGCTTCGCGATCAGCGGCGGGCCCTGATCGACTTCAGTGAGCACTATGATTACTTCGGCAAGGGCCGGATGATCAAGCTGCTGGTTCGTTTTGCGGTCTCAGCTCGCTATTGCCTGAAAGTGCTGGAATATTACCTGAGCTCCGACAAGCGTCTCATTAAAGGCCCCGGTGCGCCCAGCAAGGAGCAAGCTGAGCAAGCTGCCCTCATAGCGCAAGGACAAAGCGGCGGAACCAGCAGCCCAAGCCTCAAAGGGCCGGCATCCACACTGCCTTCTCGCGTGTACACGCGCGGCGATTGAACGTGGAAAGCGTCAATGCGCTCAAGGAACCCCGGAAACTTGCCAGTAAGGACGGCGCACTCTGCGCCGCATCCTGCGCAAGGCGTGGACGAATGGTCGCGACATTAACCACGTCACTGAACCCTCGCTAAACAGTCGCCTGATGCCCGTTCCAGCGCTCGCCAGACTGCGCATCTCTTCCAGCGCCAGCGCCGTGGCGTGCGTCCTGCGACGGTAAACGGCAATCCGCGGATCAAGACACTCCGCCCACTGATCAATCATTACCAGAACTTCCTGGTGTGTCTTCCGCTTGCTCTCCTGCGACAGGTTACCGCCGTGCATGCGATACCAGCAGACGACTTCCTGTAGTGCGCGGGCCGGGTATCGCCGTGCAATCGCAATATAAAGGTAATAGTCGGGGGCCATCTCAATGTACCCCGGAATTCCGCCGACCTCTTCCACCGCCGAGCGGCGAAGCACGGCGGAACTCATCGCGATGAAACACGCGCTGCGAAATAGTTCGCTGAAAATGTCGCCTTCCGGTAGTGGCGTGAATTCGTGCGCCTGGTCGTAGTCACGCTTGCGGCCGCTGGGCCAGAAGAGCACGGCCCGCCCATAGATGATGCCGACGCGTCCCTCGGCCAACGCCATCTGCTTCTCCAACTTCGTTGACGTCCATAGGTCATCTTGATCCAGGAAGGCCAGCCATTTACCCATGGCCTGCCGTATGGCATTGTCTCTCGCCTTGCCAAGGGGCGTTGCTTCCGGTGACAGAAAGTAGTGGACCCGAGGGTCCCGATAGCCGGTAACGATTGCCGCGCTGTCGTCGGTGGAACAGTCGTCCCAGACAATCAGTTCCCAGTCAGTGAACGTTTGGGCCATCACGCAGTCCAGGGCCTCTCGCAGGAAAGCAGCCCCGTTACGAACGTTCATGATGATGCTGACCAAGGGCATAGGAAGTATCTGTCTGGGTTGTGCAGCTGTGTACAGAACCCGCAGTATAGCTGAACGATAGCAGGCGCCGGGCGACATCCCGGTACAATCCGATTACTTCACAGTGACGAGATGAAGATCCGAAGCGTATTCCTCTCTTTCGTTCGACTGGCTACAGGTGAGGTCTTCGGCCGAATCGCGACCTTTGCGCTGTTCGCATATGTATCTCGATATTTTGGAGTACAGGTACTGGGTATTGTCGCGCTCGGACAGACCGTCGCCACCTATGTGATGGAATGTTCAGACCAGGGCCTAAAGCTGATCGGAGCGCGCCTGCTCGCGCGCAATCATGAGCTGGTTTCCCACGTGGTGCCGTTGGTCCTGAAGCGCCGCGCGATGCTCACTGCAGCCGCGGTTGCGTTGGGCGCTCTTTACGCTGCCATTGGGCCGGTCCCGGCAGAGGCCAGGGCCTGTGTGCTCGCTTTCGATTTGGCAGTAGTCCCCTACGCCTTCGCGCTTGACTGGGTCGCATGGGCGCTCGGCCATTTTGGAGTGCTCTCGCTCTGGCGGAGCGGCGTGAGCATCGTGTATGTGGGACTGGCGGTGGTCGCGATGCATCTCACCATGCGTCCGATTGCCTCGATTGCAGGCGCGAACATAGTGAGCGCACTGCTCGGAGCAGGATTTCTGTGGGTCATCTGGAAACTGCGCTGGAGGCGGCTCGGCAGTGGAGCGCTGGCGACCCCGCTGCTGGCGGCCGCCAACGATCAACTGCGCGTCACCCGAGTGCTTCCCCTCGGGCTGTCGAACCTGCTGAACCTGGTGTTCATGAATGTCGACATCCTGCTGCTGGGCGCGATGACAACCACTCACGAAGTGGGACGATACAGCGCGGCCTGCAAGCCGTTGTATATCATCTTCACCGGATTCTGGTTGCTAACCGACGTCCTTTACCCCCATCTGGCGAAGATCGAAGCCGGGGCCCGTGCCCACAACGCCCTGTTGCTGGCTCTGGCCAGTCTCGCTGTCCTGGCTTCGGTCGCCGCTATTGTGCTTGGGCTTCTCGCGCCGCGGATTCTCACCTTGATCTACGGGTCAACCCTCGGTGCTGCGGGACTGTTCAGAGTTCTACTGATTGCGCTCCCTCTGGATTTCTGCTTCTCCCTGCTGTGGACCGTGCTGGTCAGCCGGGGATATGACCGGGCCGTGCTGTATTCGCTCGCGGCAGCCGCTAGTACGAATGTCGTGCTGAATCTGGTGTTCATTCCGCGCTTCCACGCCAATGCTGCCGCGTGGGCGACGGTTGTTTCCTACGCATTGCTGTGTACTGAGGTCCTCATCTTCGTTCTGAAGAAGAAAGTTCTTGCAATTGCGGAAAAGGGTGATCCGGTCACCGCGCCGGTGTGGGCATGATTGGACTGCGTTATTCTTTCCGGCTGGCTACCTTCCAGCAGGGAGACAGAATATTTCGCCGGAGGATGTGGAACGCGAACATGAACGGCCGCTTCAACTCCGAAGTGATAGAGCCTTCGGTAGCCAGGCGTACAATCCCATGAACCATGGTGTTCGGGCTTTGCATCTCCTCCAGCGCGATGGCGGTGGAGTGTCGTTTGCGGCACCGCGCCACCGTTCGCGGATCAAGCGAATCGGCCCACTGGTCCACTAGCCACAACACTTCCTGGTGCATGGCGATGGCGGTCAGCTTCGACATGTTGGCGTCGTGCATGCGGTAACGGCACACGACTTGCTGTGCGGCACGGGCTGGATGGCGGCGCGCCACGGCAACGTAGAGGTAATAATCCGGGACAATCGAAACCTGCTCCGGTATTCCGCCAATCTCCTCGATCGCCGAGCGGCGAAACACAGCGGAACTCATGGCGATGAAACAGCCTGTGGTAAACAATTGCGTGAAAATGTTGCCTTCTGGTAACGGGGTAAACTCGTGCGCCTGGTCGTAGTCACGCTCCATGCCGTTAGGGTAGAACCTAACAGTACGCCCGTAGATGATTCCCGTAGTCTGGGGCGCCCCCCCCAAGCTTCTTACGCTTGAATGGGGATTTTCGAGCGACATCTGCAACTCGAGCTTTCGGGGCATCCAGATGTCATCCTGATCCAGGAAGGCCAACCAGTCCCCGGTAGCCTGACGAATGGCATTGTCGCGGGCCTTGCCCAAAGACGTGTCTTCCGGCGAGAGAAAATAGCGGACTCTTCGGTCCCGGTATTCCGCAACAATCCTGGCGCTATGATCGGTGGAACAGTCATCCCAGACAATCAGTTCCCAGTCGCTGAAAGTCTGCGCCATAACACTGTCCAAGGCCTCCCCCAAAGTGGAAGCCCCATTACGAACGTTCATGATTACGCTGACCTGGGGCATGACTTTCCACGGATTACATCACACAGAGCTTAGCCGATTGTCCGAGTTCCGGCAGAACATCGTTATGATCAGGCAATAAAGGAGCAGTTCCCAAAACGCCGCCGCAAGCGTAGTGACGCCGAATTGCAACAGAAACCAATCCCAATGGAGGATGTTTCTCGGCACCATGCCAAGGAGAAGCCATGCGCGCAGGAGTCCGATCGCGACCGCTATGGCAAACATGATGATAGCGAGCAAGAAGCGAGACCCGAGCTGCGGCTGCGATGCAACGTCCTTAACGGGAGCCGTGTTGTGATACCACAACAGAATCCATATCCCCAGCGCACAGAGCCCGATGAACGTGCTGCCATATTGCAAGATCATGAACAACGGCGTCCATCCCGCACCTGGGAGTTCGATCCCGAACCGCAGCCAAGCCCAATGCCGCCCGGGCCAGGTGTACGGATGGGTAAGCGAGTCCCAAACCAGGTGTGTCGCTATGCCGAGAACGATCGAGAAGGCTATCGCCGAGAAACGAGCAATGCCGCCGAACCTGAACTCTCCAAGCTGGCCGCTGAGTCTTTGTTGCACGGTGGTTGGCAGCAATCCTGCCACAGGCCTTTTGATGGCGAAGTGAAAGAACCACAGCACGACGAACGACATCGGTAGCGTGAACAGCAACACACCCGGAAAGTCGTGGCCCAAAGACCGGTACCTGATGGAGCCAACAACATAAGGGAAGTCCGGCGCCATGCTTCCGACGACGAAGGCAGACCAGACCAGGTTCAATCTCCGGAGCGGCAGTGCTGCGGCCGCATGGGCCACGGTGAAGGGCATAAGTTACGAAGGTCACGAGCGGCGGCATCTCCACAGCCCCAACCAACTCGATCCGAGTCTCCAATCGGCCGCCGCAGACACGGGTCGTTTCGACAGGCGATTCTCAACTGTTTGCAGTATAGCTGAGCGGAATCGCGTTCACAGTCTGCTCCACCGCGGCCCTGGTCCTCGGCATGCGTATGTCAGATCAGTTACAATCAACATACACTTTCAACTCCGATAAAACTATTCGCATGAGACGCGCTCCCCTGGCGGACGGAAAACCAGCAATCTCTCAAGACCCAGACAATCTGCCGGCAATTGCGGGTGGAGCCCCCGTGCGCCCGCGCAACAACCGGCTGGTTTTTGGCGCTCCGGTCCTCGGCGAGGAGGAGATTGCCTCGGTTGCGGAGTGCATTCGCAGCAACTGGATTGGATTGGGCGCCCGGGTCGAGCGCTTCGAGCAGGAATTTGCGGGCTACAAAGGTGCACCTTGCGCGCTGGCGGTGAGCAGCGGCACCGCGGCTATCCACCTGGCCCTCGCCGCGCTGGGACTTGGACCAGGCGATGAGGTGATCGCTCCCGCGATGACCTTCTGCTCCACCATTCATTCGATCGTGCACGCTGGCGCCAAACCGGTTCTGGTGGACTGCTGCCGCGATACCTTCAATATCGATCCGGAACAGATCGAGAGCCGAATCACGTCGAAGACCAAGGCCATTCTCGCGGTCCACATGTGTGGCCGCTGTTGCGAAATGGGGCACATCCTCGAGATCGCCCGCCGGCGCCAGTTATATGTCGTTGAGGATTGCGCTCACGCGATAGAAGCTACCTATAAAGGCAGCGCAGCCGGGCTGATGGGCGACGCCGGTTGCTTCAGCTTCTATCCGACGAAGAACATCACTACCGGGGACGGCGGCATGGTCATCACCCGCGACCCGGAACTGTTTCAGCGAGCCAAAGTCCTCTCCTTGCACGGCATGACGGCCGACGCATGGAGCCGGTTTGTGGGAGGTCCCAGCGGCTACGAGGTCATCGAGGCCGGTTTTAAGTACAACATGACCGATCTGGCAGCAGCGCTCGGTTTGCCGCAGCTACCAAAGATCGAGCAGCACTGGCGGCAACGAGAACAGGTCTGGTCCCAATACGGCCAGCGTCTGAAGGACCTCCCGCTCTTGCTTCCCCCGTCCAACGAACCGGACTCGCGCCATGCGTACCATCTTTACACTCCTCTTCTCGTGCTGGAGGAGCTTCGCGTCGGACGGGAAAAGATTATTGCGGGGCTTGAGGCAGAGAACATTGGAGTCGGAATTCATTATGTCCCGGTGCATCAGCACCCGTATTACCGGCAACAATTTGGATTTGCGGATTCGGACTTTCCCAACGCCGCTTTTGTAGGCGAGCGCACCTTGTCGCTGCCTCTGTCGCCCGCCATGTCGGAGCAGGACGTCGCTGAAGTGGTTACTGCACTCACTCGCGTTTGCCGCTACTATGCAGCTCCTGCTTGAAAAGCAAACCGAGCGCTTGCCGGGCTCGCACATCGCAATGCCCAAGTACCAGGAGACTTTCAGGCGCCAAATGGCGCGCCTCAAGAATCGTTTGCTGATTCTTATCGCCTGCGCGGTTCTGATGGCAGGGTTGAGTATCTCTGCGGTCTCGCAGCAACCTGCCGCGCAAGAACCTTCCGCACAAGCGGGCAGTCCCGCCCCATCGCAGCCGCCTCCGCAAGTTGGAAGCCCTGCCCCCCCGAATCCGGCGCCTGACCCGTTCTACGCCCCAACCACCCACCCCAACGAGTCCAGGTTCCTGATCCATCTGGCGGAGGACCAGAAGGACATCTGGACCAGCCCCTTCCGCCTGAAGCCGGGGGATTTGAAGTGGCTGGTTCCGGCGGCCGGCATCACGACGGGATTACTGGTAGCGGATCCGCAGAGTTCCTACGATATGCACCTGGGCGATCTCAGCGCCTGGAAGACGGCGTCGAATGTGGGCGTCGCTTCCGCGATCGGAATGACGGGCGTCGCCTACATCTGGGGACGTATCACTCACGATGAGCGCCTACGTGAAACAGGAGTTCTGGCCACTGAGGCGATGCTCAACACTCTCGCCGTGGATTCTGCGATCGAAGCAGCCACGGGACGTCTCCGCCCACCGCCGTCCAACTACCAGAACATTTTCTTACATGGGGGATCTTCCTTTCCCTCCGGTCACGCTGGCGTGACGTGGGCGTTCGCCTCGATTGTTGCGCAGGAATATCCGAACTTCTACGCCGAATTTGGCGCCTACGGACTGGCGTTAGGTACCAGCCTGGCGCGCGCTGCCTCGGAACAGCATTTCTTGTCCGACGCTTTCGTGGGCAGCGTGATGGGTTACCAGATCGGACGTCAGATCTACAAAAAGAGACACAATGCAAATCTGGACGACGATTTGAAGATTGTCGCCGCGCAAACGTCGGCAATTCGTCCCGGCACCCTGGCCAGCACCTACGTTCCGCTGGATAGCTGGGTCTATCCCGCCTTGGAACAACTGATCGGGCGCGGATACATCAATACCGCTTTTATGGGCCTCAGGCCGTGGACCCGCCTGTCGTGCGCTCGCATGATGGTCGAAATGCATGAAAACATCGAAGGGCAGGGGGACTTGCCGCCACAGATCCTGCAGCTCCAGAAGTACCTTGATGCGGAGTTCACGGAGGAACTCGAGGCCCTGGAGGGAAGGCCCACGGAATCCATTCAACTGGACACGCTCTATACGCGCACCTCGGACATTGCCGGCAAACCCATCAACGACAGTTACCACTTTGGACAGACGCTGATCAACGATGAGGGCCGCCCCTATCAGCAAGGGGTGAATAACAGCACCGGATTCTCCTCCCGCGCTCAGGACGGGCGCTTCGCGTTCTATGTCTCGGGAGAATACCAGCACACACCATCCGCGCCAGCGTACACGCTTTTGGAACGTACCGTCATCGCCAACGTGGACGAAAATCCCTTGCTGCCGCCGACTCCGTTCTCCACCATTGACCGCTTCCAGTTGCTCGACACCTACGTCGCGATGAAGTATGCCGGGTTCGATTGGTCGGTGGGCAAACAAAGCCTGTGGTGGGGCCCGGGCGAAGGCGGTGTGCTGCTGATGAGCGACAATGCCACGCCCCTTTGGATGGCCCAAGTGAACAACACCGAGCCCGTCAATGTTCCCGGGTTATCGAGAGTATTAGGCCCCATCCGGACGGACAACTTTTTCGCTTCGCTGGCGGAGCATCACTATCCGCCCGGCCCGTACATGTTCGGAGAGAAGGTCAGTTGCAAACCGCTGCCCGACCTCGAGGTGGCAATCTCCCGCACGGTCGTATTTGCTGGTGAAGGACACGTTCCCCTAACCTTCGGGTCCTTCTGGAACAGCTTCACTAGCTTTGCCAATGTGCCGGCATCGGTGAAGTTTTCGCGCAACGATCCGGGCGCTCGGCACGCCCAGTTTGACTTCTCCTGGCGGCTGCCTGGACTACAGCGCTGGCTGACGCTCTACAGCGGCTCGATTGTCCACGACAACGTTTCTCCGCTGCCTCGTGCCCGAGCCGGAGTCAATCCCGGGATTTATCTCTCGCACTTCCCCAAATTCCCCAAGCTCGATTTCCGAGCCGAGGCGGCGGACACCGACGCACCAGGCGCGTCCCTTCAGAATGGGCAGTTCCTCTACTGGGAAACTGTTTACCATGACTTGTACATCAACAATGGCTACTTGATGGGAAGTTGGGTTGGCCGCGAGGGCAAGGGCTACCAGGCGTGGAGCACCTATACGATCAATCCCCAGAGCAGCATCCAGGCGAGTTTTCGCTATGCCAAGATCGCCAGCGGCTTCATCCCCGGAGGAAGCACGCAATGGGATGGAACCATCTCAGCCATGCTGAGAGTTCGCAAGGACCTCCAGTTGAAGGCCTTCTTACAGTATGAGTCTTGGCTGGAGCCGGTACTGGCTCCGACACGGCAGCAGGACGTCACCACTTCCGTGGAATTCACCTGGTGGCCCGGTCTCGCCGCGAAACGCCCAATCTCCTCCCGCTAGGATCTGTTCAGTAAGATGGACACTGTGAAAGCGATCCCATCATGCATCCTCAAAGGAGTTTGTCGCGTCCCCCAAGCTGTTCTGAATCATGATCATTGAGCCGCTGGCGGCACACTTTGTGAAGTTGTGCAGGCTGCCCACGCTGGTACTGCTCTGACAACATCGAAATCCAAGACCAACGAGGAACTCCGTACTCAAAGGCATGAGCAACACTTCTAGCGAGCCCCATTCCGGTGACGACTGTTTACTCTGTGCAGTGCACTGGCACTGGTGGGAGCAGTCCTTTCGTACAGGTGACCGTGACCGTCAATCTGCCACCGGCTACCGCCAGCTTGACCGCCAGCCCAATGACCATTGCCCCCGGTGACCAATCGACACTGACATGGTCCAGCAAGTATGCAACATCCTGTACCGGTACGAGCTTCTCCACCGGCGGGGCAACCCAGGGCCAGATCGCAGTGTCTCCTCTGGCGACGACGACCTACTCTGTCCAGTGCGATGGCAGCGGCGGAGATAATCCGGTCGTGAAGGCAACCGTGACGGTCACGGCGCATGTCCTGACGGCTGCCAATCTTCAGCCGTATTCTCCATTTTGGGGCGGAAGCGGGCCAGCAGCGATGCGACATCGTGCACGGGAACCAATTTCAGCACGGGCAGCGCAACCCAGGGTCAGACGGTGGTGACGCCCACGGGCATAGCGGAGTTCGGGCTGCTGCCGTAAGAAGAAGCGGTTCTAAGCCTCCGTGCGACCGCCGTTTGCACTACGGGCTCCATGGGAAGCCAAGGTTTCTGCAGAGTGCTGGAACGTTTGCAACGGGCACGCAAAGGGAACATGTTCCGGCGCCAGTGAGCGTTCAGGTTTCCGGCGATGAGTAGAGCTTCTGCGGGAGTTCCGCCTGCACTAGTCGTGCTGTACAGATTGCCAACGTTGTCGAAGAGTAGCCCGGGCCCAACAGTCCAAAGCTGGGAACAGCGTGTCGGCGCTGGCGAGAACGGTGAAACTATTGCACAATCGATGCACACTCTTGAACCACGAATGCCCGGTTGCCATGAGTGATGACAGCAATCACATCGCGTATCGACGCGGAGTGCTGAAACGAAAGAACGCGTAGGTGGTCCATGAAACTTCAAACAACAGCAAGTGAAAAACGTTGTGGCCTTAACGAAACCCCACATCACACGAATGCAATGCGGAGGGCGATGCAGTGAGCAAGAACCTGGCGCCGTGGTTAGCGCGAACCGTGATTGCCGTTCTGGCGTTGACCTCCGCAGTGGTGTGCTATGGTGTGTCCGATCTACGATACATTGAAGTTACTGCTTTAGGAGCCAAGAACGATGCGGTGCAGTTGAAGGGGTGCTCCACGGTAGCAGGCTCAACCGCATTGGCTTGCAACGGACCCTTCGGCAAGGGTTTTTCTGCGGCCTCGGTGAGCAAGACCATCGTAGTGCGCGGTGCCGGAGTTCCGCTCGCCCCCTACAGTCCCCTCATCACCACGATTGCCGCTTACGTGGACGCTAACCACGTGACCTTAGCCACGGCTGCGGTGCAAACTGTGAGAGGTACGGCCTCAGCCCTCTTCGGCACGGACAACGCTGCTGCTTTTTGTGCAGCTACGCAATGCACTCAGGCGGTTTATACCGGACTCTATGCGAACGGGCCGCTGACCGGACGAGAACTCTACATTCCTGGCGGCTCCTATCTAACGACTCAACCGCTTTACTGCCGTGCGGGGATGACTTGCATCGGGGCCGGACGAGCGGATACCCAGATCGAGCTTGCTACAGTGCAGAACAATCTGACCCAAACTGTTAGTTCGCTGAACTGGAACACGACCAGTATTACTCCGGTTATTTGCCTAGGTAACGCAACAGCCGGTTCAGGAACATGCACCCCAGACAATGTTGATGCAGGGGCAACTGGCCCCAGCGCGGTCTATGACATGCTCGAAGACTCTTTCGGCAGCATAACCGCCGGCGTTCTTGCGACTAGCGTAACGCAGACGAATGGAGGAAACCCATATCCATCGTCAGCGTTCTATCTGCACAATTTATGGCCGGAAACGCGCTACGGAATTGTGAGTTGGCAAACGAGTATCGGAGACATCTCTGGCTTTCAGGGCGACTTTGGGACGTTCGGCATAATGCTTTACGGTGCAGGTATCGCAAGCGGCGCCTCGCAACCTTGGGGCTGGAACATCCACGACTCGCAACTAGACAGTATCCAGACCCCAATATACATAGACGGCATGGGAGATGTCTTAATCTCGAATAACACTTGCGGTTACACAACAGCGACTTGTGTTTACGTGAACTCGGCATCGGGCAAGACCGCTTATCGGATTAGCATTAAGGGAAACATGTTTACCGATAGTGGCTTATACCACGGCCCTAACGGTGGTTACGTGAGCTTCGACGGCCTTTGCGTTGACTGCTCAGTGCTCAACAATACCTTTGCCTATTCGTCAACGAATGACATCTTGTTTACCGCGAACGCCTCTGGTTTGACTGGAATGTTGATTGACGGCAATGTTTTCACCAGCGGGCAGCACGACAGTGGAGCATCAATTCAGGCAATATCCACGACGAGCGGGGAAGTCACCATCTCGAACAATGACTGGGATACCCCCGGGTACTACGCTGTGTTCTTGGCGAACATGTCAGTCAAGCTAGACAACAACACTTGTCTGAATCCTTTTGCAGTTAACGCTCCGCCGGCCGACAATGCCTACCAGAGTGGATGCTTCTTCTTCACTGGCTCTGTCGCAAGCGCGGTAGAGGCAAGCAATAACTCGGTAACGTCGTCAGGTTCGACGAAGTATCCGGCGGTCAATGTGTACGGCCCCAGCGCCATAATCAGCGGCTCAAGCAGTGGAAACAAGTCCGATTACTCAGGCTGCGCCGTCTGCGATTACAGCACTCACAGCGGAGTAAGGACGAGCTTCAATGAGGTAGCCGCCAATTACGGACCGAGCGGCACGAGACTCTACGCTCCGTCTGTGGGCACTGGGGGTTTTCAAGATGGAGTGAACGGCGCCGCCTCGTCACTGGCCTGCTACAAGGCAGACGGCAAGACCCTTGGACACTGTACAGCCTACACCGGCGGAACAACTTGTACCTGCGGGCCGTGAAGAGTGCACATAATGGCCTGCGCTGCGCACCTCTAGTTCCGTTTCTTCATGACTCGAATAGTTCCCAGAGTCGAGTCCATGAACTGACCTGACGACCACCAAGAGCTTGGCGATGCCCTGCCGTGTGGGGTCTGGGCGTCACCGGCATACCTCAACAACACGGTTTACTACTGCGACGTGCATGGCACGCGCAAGGTGTTCAGCATAGTCAATGCGATGCTCTCTCAACGCCTCCGACATCGCAGACCGCGAACACCTTTCCATATCCGGGAACGACGCCCAGCGTCTCCACCAACCTAGGCTCGAACGCGATCGTATGGGCGATCGAGAACAACAACCCGGCGGTGCTGCATGCCGACGATGCCACCAATCTGTCGAATGAGTTGTACAACAGCAACCAGGCTGGCTCGCGCGACCTGTTTGGCCCGGGGAACAAGTTCATCACCCCAGTGGTTGCCAACGGCAAAGTCTTCGTCGGTACTCCAACTGGCATAGCCGAGTTCGGACTGCTGCCGTAGAAAGCGCGGTTCGACCGGGCCGCCCCGAAAATCTTGGGACAAGATTGCGCAAGCCCTGATAGGGGATTTCTGCCTGGTCGGTGAAGTACATTTGTTTGCGCGCCACCTAACGATACGAGTCACTGGGGTGGGGCCTTCCAGCAACTCGTTGTTCGATGCGCGTGTTCGTGGCATTCGGCGCACAGCGTGATTAGGTTGCGTTCCTCGTCACCACCAGCTTGGCTTCGACGTTTGAGGTGGTGTACTTGTAAGTGCTGCATGCTACCGCATGTCTGGCATCGCCAGCCGTCGCGATCCAGCACCTGCCGATGCAGGCTGCGGTAGCTGTTCGCGTCAAGTCTGAGTCGCGGGCTTTTGCAGCGCATCTTCTTCATGAAGCCCTGCGGTTGACCTCGGAAAGGAAGGCCTCCTGTTGTGGGCTGGACAGAAATTTGTAGTAGCGGGAGATGGATCGCAACAGAATCTCCGGATTGTTGCCATCCAGACTGGCCCCGGCGAGGAAGTCCGCGCAGATCATCTCCAGGCAGTAGCCGCGAGACTTGTCTGTCCCGAGCATCAACGCCGCGGTCCCGATCGCCTGTTCGATGACCGGGATCTGGCTCTTATAGACCTTGAAATAGATCAGCTCCGAAGGCTCGCTGTCCTTGCCCGTCAGCTCCTTCTCCACTTCCCGTTGGAACTCGGCCTTGGGCATCTGCCTGGCTTTGTGCAGCCAGGTTGCACTTTCGAAGCGCTGACCCTGTTGCCGTGCAAGCTTGGCCAACTCCAGGCCCTTCGTCCATCCCACCTGTTTCAGCTCCTTTCTCACCTGTGGTGGAAGATGTTCGTGAATCGACATCAGGTAGTATGCTTTCCTTCTTGACTCCGGGAACCGGCGCTCCAGGAACTCATCGAACGACTTCAGGTCCTCCAGCCGCCAGTACTGGCCAGCCCGCACTTCGCAGAGGTACTTGCCCAGTTCCACGAACCGGGTATCGCGCTCGTTCTCATGCCGGGCCTCCCAGGCCAGTATCTGGTCGATCCGGCTCAGGACCTCCAGGGCGCGGCGGCGATTGAGCTTGGGCGGCATGGGCGGACAGTTAGTAATCAAGTTCGTTAAACAGACCAAAATCGACTCCCGGCTTGCGGATCAGGCCTGACTCCACCAGATCGCGCTGGTCGAGGCAGAGCCCAAGGAAAGGACAGGTGGTACACGGGTTCTGGGGAAAGCGGATGCCGCTGTGCGGCAGGAACAGTCCAGACTCGATCCTGCGAACCGTGTCTTCGACCAGAGTTTCGAACTCCTGCTGCTGTTGGTCCGTGATCGTGGCTCGCAGGTACTGAACCTCAACCGCACGCTTACGGACGAAGACGACCTGGGCGACGTGATTGATGCCGGTGATCCAGGAATAACAAACCAGCTGCGGATCTAGGGCCGCAATGCCGTCCGGCTCCTCGGGATAGCGGGCGGAGCTGGTCTTCCACTCCAGCACACAGGGTGTACTGTCCAGTTCGCCCACAGCATCGACGTAGGCAACAAAGCTGTCGCTGGAGGTCAGCGTCCGCGTGAATCGGATCTGTTGATGGCTTTGCGGCTGGCGGATCTGGACGCGCCCGTCCTGGACGAAGCGCTCGAGCAACTGAATGCCCTGGTGGAACATGTGGTCCCATGTATCGTTTCCCGAATGGACCAGCTGCAGGTCCTTACACGGCGCCCACTGCTCGAACAGAACGGCTACCGGATCTTCATGACGGAATAAAGCCGCCACCGCCTGTTCGAAGCAGCGGCCGAAAAGCATGGCGGCGCGGATATCTTTTTCCTGCCAGCCATCGAGATAGCGATGGCGATAACGGCGAGGGCAGGTCAGGTACTGGGAGATCTGGGTGTAGCTGTAGGTCATCATGATGCCCTCTGCTTTCGCGAGCCCTTGCCGTTACTTGCCGGCGGGATGGGGATGGTTGTGGACAATTCTTCCCACTGGCTGGCCGGGGCGAAGCCGTCGAGATTCACCAGCGAAATGCCATTGACCACGGTGTGGCTGATCTTGACGATCCCGATGAGGCCGCGCAGGGCGCGCTCGTCGACCTCATCCTGGCTCAACAGTTCCGGGTCATAGAGGAAATCCCGCAGGAACCAGCCCAGCTTCCACATCGCCTTTGGAGTGCAGTACAGGTGGCTGACGATCGAACGCCCGGCAAACGGCTTGGGTTCGAGAACAGAGAACCGCAGCACATAAAAGCGCTTCTGGGCGCGCCAGCAATTCTGGGCGCCATCGACCCGGACGAGATATAGGCCATCAGGAACTTCAGAGTGCGAATCACGCGCGGTCTCAGAAAGTCCGGGAACATGGCGTTTCATCCCGCCACCTCCTGGCTTGGGGGTGCGTAGCTGTTGAGCTGACAGAGCAGGGAATTGCGGTCCTTCTTGGCCGCATCAGCAAGTTGCTGCACGAAGCGTTCGACCTGCTCACGAGTGGCGTCTTTGAGGACTTTGGTGCCGCAGAAATCGACGGCGTAGGCTTTCACCAGCTCGGGATCAAGCTTGTGCTGGCGGATGATCTGGCAGAGTCGGTCGCGGACCTTGTGACCGGAACCGCTGCCGTTTCCGTTGGCACCGTTGGGCGGAGACCTGCGTAAATCGGGCGTCGCTATCGGACCAGGATTGGATCCGATCTCCTCGACCGAACAGATTCCGATGCCATAGGCCTTGCGAAGAGCACGATTGACGGCTCGAGTTTCTGCGATGCGCATCTCGGCGCCGCGTACCATCAGAGAGACGTTGGAAGGGTCAGCATCGCCGTAGCCGACGAAACCTGCTGACTCTTTGGACGGATACACCGTCGCCTTGAGGACGAAACGATTGGCTGCGGCATCACACAGCGAATCGACGGCCTCCACGTGGATACCGCGGCACCTCTTGCGACTGGCTAGCCGAAGCAGACCTGTATGTGTTACGTACCAGCTGCCATTGATAACTTGCAACTCACCTGCTTCGATTGAGAATCCGTAGTCTCGACCTAGAACCTTCAGGTGGGCGGTCATTCGCGGTCCGAGGACCTGGCCCAGAGTCCTCTTAGCCGAGCGGAGGTTTTCCTGGAGAAGTTTCGCTCCGAGATTCGGTGGTTTCCGAGGCTTGCTGGAGAATCGAGATTGATTTTTCGCCACAGGAGACTCCTCTTGAAGTAATGGAGTTTCTCATCATTCTTGGCACGGGACCTTCTGAGTCACTATGCCGAGTGCCCCAGATGGGGTACAAATAAAACGATAATCGAGCTCGTATTCATTATTAGAATATTCATATTTTGAATATGCCATAAATGAATATCGAAGTCAAGAGATTTTCAACACGATGGCAGGCAGATCTAAAGTCGATTTGACGGCGATAGGTTCTCGGATCAGGAAGCTACGTGGGGCCACGCTTCAAGAAGAACTAGCCACTCATCTTCACGTCAGCCAAGGACACCTTTCAAAAATTGAACGAGGAAGGATTGCGCCCAGTCTGGATGTGCTTATTTCGCTTTCCGTAAGATTTCGCAAAAGCGTCGACTGGATACTAAGGGGAGAAGATACGCAAGCGCCGGAACAAAAAAATAGACCGCATCACACCGCGACATCGGGGTGATGCGGCGGATTAAAAACCAGACCGCCGGATTTTGGCGGCACGATTCGGTTGGCGCGCGCCAAAGCCGCGTCGTCGCCGGTTATTATCATCACACAAGCCGCCGACAACTCCTACCTTGCTAGCGAAATAAAAGCGAATATGATAGACTTCGCCTATGTGCACAAAATCGGAAGTGGGGCGCCATGGACGAGAACACCTACGACAAAGTCGTCTCGGTGAGCAAAAAGGCCTCAGCGAATCGTCGCAGCGCTCAGCTGTCGACCGGGCCTAGCCGAAGTTCGTCATGGAGCGGTCCCAGAACCGCCTAACCCTTTCAGAATCAGTTTAGGCGATCGCCGCGTCTGCACTACATTTTGAAAGAGATTTCAGTCGTTCCGGAAGACTGAGGCC
>Ga0181523_10000102_pt1 | contig 84696 bp, 130 predicted proteins | sample PEATcosm2014_Bin_43_FD_119752 | JGI IMG/M metagenome (GOLD analysis project Ga0181523, IMG submission 119752) | Peatland microbial communities from MTU Mesocosm Facility, Houghton, MI, USA - PEATcosm2014_Bin05_30_metaG | ecosystem: Environmental > Terrestrial > Soil > Wetlands > Peat | place...
GAGATTCTCGGGAGCAAGATTCATGAGTGGGACAAAGCAACCGCGGGTAGACACCTGCCCGAGCACGTGAAAGTTTACGACAAGGGCGGTAAAGTCACAAAGGCTTACCAATCGCCGAAACCCGATTCTGCAGGACTTCATCCGCAGTATGGAGGCGCGGTAGAGGAAGGGCATGATACCCGCCCCCTGCCGATGATTACGCCACGGGAGAGTTTCACACCAACCCCCAAGGCGGGATTCAAGTTGTACGACAAAGGCGGATTAGTCACCCCGCAGAAGGACAATCCAATGGCAGGTATGTTTGATCAGATCACGAAGGGCGGCGACAAGCCGAAGAAAGAAATCCACAAGATGGAGATCACGAAATCCCACAATGGGAAGCACATCGTGACCCATAAACACCATCACCCCGAGCATCACCCCGACGAGACCCATGTCATGAACGACATGTCGGCACTCCACAGTCACCTTGAGGATCACGCGGGCACCCCGAACGATGGCGAAGCAGCCCCCGCTGCGCCTTCCGCTGGTGGCCCCGCACAGATGACGGCAGCCCCATCACCGATGGCCGCTGGTCCCGCGCCCGCAGGAATGTAGTCATGGGAATCTACGACAAGATCGCAGACCCGACAAGTTCCGACGCGGGCAAGCCCGAAACGGGCATTGGAACAGAGTTGGCCGAGAAGATGAAGTCCGTCGACCAGGGCATGAAAGCCGCCAAGGGCGACGAGAGCACGCCCGCAGACCGCGACACGTCTGGCAAAGGCGTGGGCGGAACCGCGAAGCCCTACGGAAGTCAGGGCAAGGAAAAGCGCCTGAATGTCGACTATCTGAAAAAGCCGACGGATATCAAGACATATGACAAGGGCGGTAAGGTCAACGTGAATGACGGCAAACACGAAGTCGCCATCCTGAAACACGGGGAGCGCGTACTCACGGAAAAGCAGAACAAAGAGTACGAAGCCGAACATCCCGAGAAGAAGGGGAAGGACATGGATTGCTACGACGAGGGCGGAACGGTACATTCCCCCGAAGAGAAAGCACATTTTGCCCGTTCCATGCACAAGTTGCATGGTGGGGCACTACATCGTCACTTTGGAATTGCGGAAGACAAACCGATTCCGATGGCGAAGAAGCAGGAAGCGGCCAACAGCAGCAACGCGCACGTCGCTGCGATGGGCCGTCTCGCGGTAAGTATGCATGGATGGAAACGCGGCAAGAAATAGTCTGGAGGAGTTGTGACACCTGAGACACTGGTAGCATTGGTTGAGAAGCACAAGAACGACACGAACTACCAGTACAAGGGCTGGACCTGGGAACAGATTGACGCAGCCGCGCTAATCAGTTTCAACAAGATCCCCCTTGAGCAAAAGCAGCAGGTGATTAAGGTCTGCGCCGAGTACGGACTCGTCGACTTGCCATTCATCCGCCGCGCGCGTTTCATGTCACAGACGAATCTGTTCTTTCTCTGCAAACTGCTGGAGACTTACAAGGACGTCTCGGACAAAGAGTACATCTGGACAGACGGAAAAGTCCACAACACGCATGAGGAGATCTGCAATGATTTCTTCGTTCGCAAAGACCCTACGTTCAAGTCATTCAAACTGTTCGCGGGTCAATACATCGACAAGAAAGAACGCCTTCTGCTCGTGCCCCGTGGCGGCTACAAGTCGTCAATGGATATGGCGGATTGCGTTCAATGGGTCATATCTTTCTCAGACGTGACCGTTCTTGTGCTCTGCGGAGTCCTCGGGCTGGCGAATGACTTTGTCGGCGAAATCAAAGGACACTTCACCCTAGAGCAGGGCGGCAAGCCTAATCTATTTGGCAAAACTCCCCTCCGACCCAGGACCATGCCTAATGAATCAGGCAGCATGTTCCAGGTTTTGTTCCCTGAGCACTGCATCGCGCCCGATACAGGCAAGAGCGATGAGTACCAAACCCCCGCGGTTGCTGTCCGCGAAAAAGAGGGCACCGTCTCCGCTGCGTCTATTGAGCAGAGTTTGACAGGTTGGCACGTATGCGTCCTGAAATTGGATGACGTGGTGACCAACGAGAACTCCCAGACTGTGGATCGGATGCGGAACATCAACAAGCAGGTGTCCATCAACCAAGCCATGCTCCATCCATATGGCTTTTACGACAAGATCGGCACGTGGTACGACACCGAAGACACCTACGGTCAGGACATCAAGAACGCGAAGAAGTATCAGGAAGAGGGGGAAGAGTACCCTGGCAAGATTTACATCCGCGCGGCATGGTGGCCGACGGCGGAAGCCATCGCAGCGGGCAAGATTGCCGACGAGATGTTGCCGACGGATTACAACTATTGGTTCAACGATCCCGACAACGCGGGCTCGCTCACATTTGCATTCCTGAACCATAAGCGCAGAACCGATCCGTGGTTCGCAATCAAATATCTGAACGACCCGACCCAGATGCACGTGGTCAAGTTCCCAAGAGAACTCCTCGTGCGCCGCACGGTCAACGCGATTGAACTCCCGAACACGGGAATGGTCGTGACGGTCATTGACACCGCCTACTCGACCAAGACGTGGGCGGATTACACGGTCATAATCACCGCACTCATCTACGGTGGCCGCTTCTACATCATTGACATGAAGCGAGACCGCTACAACGAATATGAACTCCCCGCCGTCATCGCCGCGGTTGCGAAGCAGTGGAATCCGAAGCGAATTTGCATCGAAGAAACTGGCGCAGTGAAGTACATCCAGCGGGAAGTCTATCGCGAGATGGACAAACTGAAAGTTCGTGTCCCGATTGAACTCGTCCCTCTCGGACAGGGTTCCAAGGCCAACTCGAAGAAGGTCAAAGCGGGCCCCGTCCTAAGATGGCTGGGCGAAGGCAGACTGTTGTTCATCAACACCTGCCCGTTCCTTGAAGACCTGTATGATGAACTGTCCAAGTTTGGAACGGCGGCAAGTACCCACGATGACATCGTGGACTCGCTCGCCATCCTCGTGAACCAGTTCTCGGGTTATGCTGAAGTTGAAGGTAGGATCACCTCGGCCAGCGCGGGATTCACGTCTGATCGTCAGATGCTGAACGCTGCCAACCTGACTTTCGCGAGTGGAAAATATTCCAAGTTCCACGCGAATGCCCAGAACGTAGAACTTGAGTTCCCCGACCAATCGTCGCAATCCCTATCACGGGACGCAGCGATGGACGCATATGAAGCGTCCCACGACCCGTTAGGCGATTTGTTCTCTTAGGAGTGATATGGAAGACACTTTGGTAGTGAGCGACGGTAATGCACAGCAGCATCTGACTACCGACAGCGTCAACAAAGACGGCATGATGAAGACGGCGGATTTAGACCTGTCTCTTGTCGTGCAGTCGGCGAGGATGTCGAAGGCGTTCATTGCGAACAAGCAGTGGACTCTTCTGTGGCGCGATGCCGACATGCTATTCCAGTCGCCCCGCCCGATGTCCGTGTACGAGAACACTTACGTCCTCGAACCGAACGTCCAACGATTCACCGTTGCGAAGGTTTGCAACGCGGTAGTCCCGCAACTTTACAAGGGTCTGTTCTATGATGACCCGCCGATGCTACTCCGCCCACGCCCAGGTACTTCACAGAAGACCATTGACGCGAAGACGGCGGTATTCTCGTTCGTCCTCGACCAATGTGACTTCAAGAACCAGACCAAATGGGGATTGGAGCAGATGGCCCACCAGGGAACGGGCATCTTCAAGTGGGGATATGATTGGAAGGAAGTCACTACCATCAAGCGCAAGGCGACGACGATCAAGATTGAATCGCCGAATCCTGATGGAACTACGAACACCATTCACATTCCGAGTGACGTTCCGCCCGATATCACGGAGACATCCAAAGTTCTCCCTCTGCCATTCTTCGAGTGGCGTCCTCTGGACAAAGTCCTCGTTGACTCGCAACTGAGCGTGAGCGACATCCGCATGGCCCGCTGGGTGATTGACGTCCGATACATGGACTGGTATCAACTTAGCGAACTGAAGAAAAACATTGATGAAGCCAGAGCCGACGGCGAGACTGGCGAACAGATTGACGGATGGGATTTCCCTAGCGATGAAGCCCTCAAGGAAATGTGGAATCGGCCCTTCAACGGGACGACCAATGAGGTCACGCAAGCCTCGTACTTTGAAGGAATCATCCATCACTCGGAGAAGGAAAATCAGGACAACAGTCCTGACCCACTCCGCCGCAAGATGGAAGTGCTGGAATACTGGGACAAGGGTCGGAAGATTCTCGTCCTGAACGAAGAGAAAGTTCTCTTCCGCGGCAAGAACGAATTCAAGCGCATCCCCTTTCTGTCATCCAACTGGTGGAATCGCCCACGGGCGTTCTACGGCATGGGTCTTGGACTCATCGTCGGACAGAACCAGCGCGTCGACCAAGGGACCATCAACGCCATCCTCAAGATTCTGTCGTATGGCGTCAACCCGATTTATCTCCGCAATCGCGAAGACAACGCGCCAACCCAAACCATCCGCACGAACCTTGGCAAGATCATGGCAGTGACGGATGTGGAAAAGTCATACAAGTTGCTCGAACAGCCGAAAGTCCCTGGCGACATCTGGGGAGCAATCAAGGAGTCCGAATCGGCTACTGAGTCATCCTCAGGTGCAGACCAAACGCTCGTGCAGGGAAGTTCTGCGGGGCCAAGGGCTGGCATGGGACGCTCCGCAACTGGGGCGAACCTGATGGCAGGTGCATCCGCGACTCGTCTTGATGGGCCGCTCGACAATTTCATCGAACAAGTTTTCAAACCGTGGCTGAGTATCATTGACATGCTCGTGTTCAACTTCATGTCAGACGCAGCCATCCTCCACATTCTGGGCAAACAGATGGGAACCGACTTCCTCACGGATGCCGATAGCCCATTCCAGATTCAGGATTACCACGACGCCCAAATCGAGTATGAAGTGCTCGCGGGCTCCTCGCTCGCTGCGAAGCGGACGATGGCCCAGAGCATGGTCATGCTCACCCAGATCCTCGACAACCCGCAGATCCAGCAGATGCTGGCCGAAGCGGGCAAGAAGATCAACATCGAATCCATCATCGCGATGTGGCTCGAAGCGTCGGAGTGGAAGAACAAGAACGACATCGTCGTGCCGATGACCCCCGCGGAAATTCAGCGGCGGGATGCGAACTCAAAGGCCGCCCTACAGCAAGGTGCAATGCAAGCCAAGCAGCAGAGCGACCAACAGAAGTTCGTTCAGAAGCAGGAGTTGGAAGACCAAGCAAGCGACAACCGTATTAAACGTGACATTACCCGTGAAGCGGCGAAGGCATCTTCGCTGAGCGAAACGGTTGAGGGCACGCCATCTACGGGCGGCTTGCAGGGTCAATTGCCAACAGTCGAGTAGTAAAGGTCTAGTCGGAAAGACTCTAACCCGACCACGCACTGCAGGTGCCCGCGAGGGGCTGCGGGGATTTCACTGCTGGGCAACAGGATAAACTGCCCAAATTTTTCGGAGGAGAAATGCTCAAGCCAGCAACTGATATGAATCTGTTCAAGCCGACGTTTACCCTCGACAGCCAGCAGCTAGGTATTATGGCCGCCGCGGTAAAGCAGGAGTGGTTCCACATTCTCCAGAAACTTATGGAGGAAGAACTCAGGCTCATGAATGTCCACATGATGAACATGAGCAAGAACGAGGATATTCTCGAAGCCCATAGGTGGGCGCGCGGGGCATCTATGTTTTATTCGGGAGTCATGGACAGACTTCGCGAGATTACGAACGTCGACAATTATATGAACTCGGGAGTTGGAACCCCTGAGAACCCAGAGCAGTTGCCGTTACCACCCGAGTTTGAATAGGAGGAATTCATGCTGACATTACAAGATCTGAACAATATGGGCGCAGACGAGTACAGGGAGAATCTCAAAGATCCCGCATTCGTAGACCAAGTCAACCGACTCAACAATCAGGCCGCGCAAGCCCTCGCGCCCGCGCCTGTAGAGGAAGCCGTGCCCGCATTCACCGCGGAGCCCGTGGTCGAGACAGTTGTCTCCGTCGCGCCCGTCGAACAGCGGTTCGAATACCAACCGACGGACGAACAAGGCCGTGCATTGGGTGGCAAACAAGTTATCAAATACACGACTCAGGAAGAGTTGAACCAGAAACTCGTCGAGCAGAATACCCTTCTCGTTCGGCAACTTCGCAAGGTGAACAGGGACCATCGTCTTGGAATCTCGCCCGATGGCGAAATCCCCGACGCGTCTCAACCGTTCACGGGCGGCTTGCTCGAATTGAAGCCGAAGGCATTGACGGTGGACGAACGCTTTCAACTGTCTCAGGATCTGAATGATCCCGAGAAGTTCACCGCTGCCCGCGACAAGCTGATTGAGTCTGGCCTGGGAGTTCCCCTCTCGGAACTTTCCAAGGCTTTCAATGAACAGAAAGTGGCCACACTCCAAGTGATGGCGAAACAAAATTTTGACATCTTCGCATCTTACACGCCTGAGTTCTATAGCGTGGATGAGGAGAATCGTAGAAACCTGACAGGTTGGATGCTCAAGAAAGGGCTGGAGCCAACCGTCGAAAACTTCAAACTAGCCTTTTCAAGCCTTCGTTCTGCTGGATTGCTGAACGAGGCTCCGTCCGTGCGGACGGAACCCGTACCCGTGGTGGAACCCGCTCCGAAAGCGCAGGAGCCAGTTGTAGCAGAGAGTCGCATTACTCCCGAGCCGCAACCGCAACCAAAGCGACATAGTCAAGTACCGTCTGGCTTGAATGACCGAGTGTCTTCAGCAGCAGGGCCAACCCCTGTAGCCGCTACCTTGACTCTTGCTGATATTGACAAGATGTCTCCCGACGATTACAAACAGGCGATTAAAGATCCGAAGTTTGTGAAACTCGTCAACGAACTTGAACAGGCCGCCCTGCTCAAGCGGAGACAACGTCTTGGTCAAATATAAGGATTAGACAATGTCTTGCGGCTAACGCCGAGAGAGTCATTAAAATCTTGCTATATCGGTGAAACCCTGCTAATATAAAAGCAGACAACACCGAGGGAAGATACCGCAGCCAAACAATAATATCCCCTCAAAAGGAGGCTAAAGATGTCGGACAAAGCAATGTATGGGTATGTCGCAGGGATTGTGGATGGTGAAGGAACCATCACAGTCTGCCGTAGCGAGTACGTCGCACGCAAAAAGCACGTTGTAAAAGATGGCACTGAGAGAATCTACGATTCTCCCACCATTGGGTTTCATGTCAAAGTGTCCGTGAAAAACACGGACATCCGTCTCATGAAATGGTTGCAACAGCGATTTGGGGGCGAATACTACGAAGGAAAGTCTACTAATGAGGCTTGGAAAAACCCCTTCGTTTGGCACCACAAAGCAGAGTCTAAACAGGAGTTTTTGCTGGCGATTTTGCCGTACCTAATCGTAAAGCGAGAACAAGCGAAACTTGCACTGGAGTTCTTGCGAATTCCAAGCAACGAACGTTGTCCTGAAAAACGACAAGGGCTATACGAAAAAATAGTTGCCCTGAATCAACGCGGTAAACCTGTAGAGACTAATACGCAAGAGACTTCTTAGGAAGTCATGAGAGAGTCCGTACTTGATGGCGACATCAAGAGTACACCAACGGTGACGTTGGCTGTCCAAACACACTAATTTCTCCCGCAGGAAACCAACTTAGTAACCTGCCCCAGTCCACGGTGAAGTATTAACCACATGGTACTTCTAAAATTTAGCTAAATCGGTGAACCTCTCAGAAATGAGACAATACCGAGGAAAGGCTTCTTATGAGCAATAAATGGCCGTATCTGGCCGCAATGCTCGACGCAGAAGGCACTATCTGTATGTATGTAACCGCAGCAGATAGCAAACAACCGAATCATTGTTCGCTTCAAGTTGTAATCTACAACACTTCCATCGTTCTGATGAAGTGGTTTGTGACGAACTTTGGTGGGAAGTTTTATACGAGAACCAAACAGACAGGATTAATCAAGTCAAGCAAAGAGCAATATGCTTGGCACCCTTCTGGCAGCAAGAATCGTGAAAAGATTTTGCTGGGAGTTCTGCCGTATCTGGTAGTGAAAAAAGAGCAAGCAAAACTCGCTCTTGAGTTCTTACGAATCGGGGACCAAGTAAAGTCGCCTGAACTTCGACGAGAACTAGCTGCTAAATGTAGCCGACTGAATCGGGGAGAAGAATCCGTAACGACTAATACGCTAAACAGCGTTACGCCCGATGGCGAAACGTTGATGAGAGAGTCTGAACTCTTGGGCGACCAAGAGAGCACACCTGATGTGAATCAGGGTTTAGACATAGACCATTGCCCTAAGTGCAAAGAATATTTGCATGATGAAATGGGACATATGTGTCCTGTCTAATTTAGTCCAAACACATTGTATGATAAACGGTTCCGTGAGAACCTGAAGGCGCAGACCCCCTTCGTCCGTTGTTCCGAGCGTTTGGAACTGCCGATGAAGTCTGGTAACCAGTATATCTAACGAAGAGTTTGTACTGGTTGTAAAAATAAATCTTGCTAAATCGGTGGACATCTCATAGGATAACGTGAGACAATACCGAGGAAAGACCCAAGCCAACTGTAATATCCGAAAGGAGGCTTAATGTCAGATAAGAAACGTGCCATTTACTTCGCGGGAGTTTTTGACGGCGAAGGCACTTGTACTATCGGGGCAGGTAAGAAAGAAACCTGCATCAACTATAACGCTGTCATGTCGGTTACGAATACTGACAAGCGACTCATCGACTGGATTCAACAGAATTTTGGTGGATGGGTTGTGTTGGCGAAGCGTCAAGTTGGGAATCAAAATGAAGCGTGGATGTGGCGTAGTACGAAGAAAGACCACATCGAGAAGGTGCTTCTGATGATCCTTCCGTATCTGATTGTAAAGCGCGAACAAGCGAAAGTATTGCTGAACTTTGTACGACTTCCAAGGTTTGTTAATGACCCTGAACTTAGGAAGAACTACTGGCAGCAACTTCGTATCTTGAACCATCGCGGGGTATCCCTAACGACTAATACGCAAGACGCCTTTCCTGAGGCGATGATAGAGTCTGAACTCATCGGTGACGATGAGAGCGGCCCTAGTGTGAACTAGGGGGCGTAACCTGCCTTAAACCCTAAACACTGTTCCAAGAACTTTTGGAACTCTTCATGTATGTTCCGCTGGCTGCCGTGACCACCCCGACCACCGAAGGCACGGTTGGTTCGTCTCTGAGCATCAACGTGCTGACGAACACCGCGACTATCGGCGAGTACGCCGACTACGCGAACTTCTCCTCGCTGTCTCTCGCTACCGCGATTGACAACACCGTCGAGAACGTCGCGAAGGAAATGTCGTATCAGTTGGGCGAGTCCCTGTCCGCTCTGGTGCGCGCGACTGCTGACGGTGCGAACAGCATCGACTCCAGCGTGCTGACTCAGCTTGCTGCGTCGAGCACTTCGAGCTTCACCGCTCTGTCCTTGAGCCAAATCCGTAACAGCGTTCAGTCGCTGGCGGGTCGCTCCGTGCGTCCGTTCAACGAGGCGAAGAAAACCTTCGCTGGCGTCATTCACCCGTTCGCCCTTGGCGACGTGTTGGCTGACAACTCGAACGATTCCCCCATCGACATCCTGAAGCACACGCCTCAGGGTCAGATGAAGATGGAAGACCTGATTTCGGTCGACTTGACCGAAGTCATTGAACTGCCCTCGACGGGCGTGGAATTCCTGCAGACGAACCTCGTCACGCAGACCACGAACTACAAGGGTCAGACTGGTCTGACTGCTCTCCGTACCTATATCTTCGGTAAGGACGGCATCTTCTCCATCAACCTGGGCGCGACCAACGACACCACCTTTGGCGATGGCGATTGGCGCAACATCAAGTGCAACGTGGTTCAGAACGCCGAGCCGACGGTTGCCGATCCCGAAGGGTTGATCCCTGGATGGACCTCGTATCGTGTTCACTTCACCACGAGCCTTGGTCCCGACACGACCATCCGCATTCGCGAAATCGATGCGGCTTCGGCCATCAGCTAGTCATCTCTTGTCACGAAACCCCTCGATTCGGGGGGTTTTGTGCAGGTCTTGAGTAGTTCCCGCAATCGCGGGAGAAAGGTTTTATAAGTATGGCTGGAAATCCCTCTCCACAGCACAACCCCACCGATGGTCTCGGCGTCGCGGCATATGTCACGGTCAGCGGCACCAACATCGGAAACTGCTCGCAGCCCGTTGGCGGGGCAGGTCAGGGCACAGGTGCGATCCCTTCAGCGGGACACCCCGTTGCCCAGTACGCGCTCACGTTGAGTCTGTCTTCCAAGACGATCAGCGGAGTGGCGTATTCCAACTCGTGTGCGGTCACCGCGGTCCTCAAGGACGCGAACGACACCACGTACACCCCAGCGGTGACGAACAATGTCGTCTGGAAGTCCTACGCGGATCCGTCGTTCTCGGGGTACAACCCGAACCCGTTCGTTCCGCCCTCCAGTTCGCCCGCCTATAACGGCGTGATCGCTTCGGCGACCAGCACTGGACAGTTGACGGGAACCATCACTGGTCTGGCAGTGGGCAGCACCGTTGTCGAAGTCTGCTTCTCGACTTTCGATTACGTGGCTCCGTCCACCTTGTCGGCACAGTTCGGCAACCCGTGGCAGATGATTTACGCGAGGATCAACGTAACTGTTGTCCCGTAGTCTGCTTTTTGTTTTTCATGCCAGTATCGTTCAATGCGGTACTGGCATCTTTTTTATGGAGGAGAGATGAAATGGCATGAACTAGTTCGCACTGTGTGCGCCCTCATCTCCGCAACGTCCGCACTTGTGGCGCTACGCTACATCATTCTTTTTCACCCAAAATAGGAGGAAACATGTCGGAGGAGATACAAACCATTCAAGCCCTAATCGAGTCGAATGACATCCTGCAAGATGAAGTCACTCGGCTCCGTCAGAGCAACAAGATTTTGCGCACGGTTCATAGTAGATTGCGCGCGACCCTCAACAGCCTACGGGCTCAGGTCGAGTTGGCAAGGTTCAACGACGAAACGTTCAAAGCGTTTTGTGAAGGCGAGTTTGATGCCCCAGTTACCGATGATGTGGAAGGTGGATTACCAACCGCGTCGAGTGTAGTGGATCCGCTGGTCTAGAACAGCGAGGAAGCGTCAGCGGCGAGCAGGACTGATCCTCTTGCGACGGGCTGATATGAAGGCACAAGGTGACTCCCTCAGTTTGGACTGCGGCTCGCCACCATAAGTTCGGGCTGAGGGGGTTTACAAATCGGAGGAGTATGCCCACAAATCAAGAGTACATGGAAAGATGGGAGGATGCGGCACCGACCCCCGTCATCAGCGACACGCCCGCGATTGCGAAGCGCACGAACGGCGAAGACGGCCTGTCCAGTTACATGGAGCAGATGGACGCGGAAGACCCTGCACTGCTAGAAGCGATTGCGGAGTATTCATCCCGCGTGAGCGACGCCGCGCCGACCCAGCAGACGCTGGAAGCATTGGCCGAGCGCAAAGAGTATAACGATAAAGTCGCCCAAGACTACCAATGGGTCACTCCAGAGGAATATGCAGACGCGGGCGCGCGAGTCGGGCGCATCATGCACTCGTCCGCATTCATAATCTATCTTCAGAAGGCAGGGGTCAAGTGCTGGTACAGACGCCACCCGCAGCCTGGGAAGATGACACTCGTTGTTCAGCCCAAGCAAGAAACCCTGCCGCCCGTAGTAGGATGTTGGGTTCAGGGCGGGTTCATGCCAGAGTTGAGCATCATGCGGTTCGATGAGCACGGCATCCCGACCACAGAGAAGAATCGCGGTTGGCGCACATGCCTGTTGCAACTGATTCTCAAGAGTTTCATCAGTCAGAAGAAGGCTGACGAGATTTTCGGAGCGCCCCCAATCACGGAAGCGTTCCACAGATACAACTCCACCCTCCAGGTTTTTCGGAACCAAGGTGGAAGGTTAGCAGACTAAAGGAGGAAGTCATGGCAGAAGAAAAGAAGTTATCAGCGATTGAACAGATTCAGTTAGAAGCGGCCCAGATGGCCCTCGAAACCGCGAAGATGGACCGTGAGTTGAAACTCGCGGAACTCGAAGCGAAGAAACTGGAGAAGCAGGAACGTGAGTATCACATTCGGGACTTGAAAGGCAGCCTTGCCAAGCGGGATCTCGAAGAGATGCAACTCAAGGAAAACCGCCAGCAACAGGGCGCGACCTTCGCCCAACAGGCTCAGATTGACAAGCATCGTTGGAATATTTGCACCCACAAAAAGGGCGGCACCGCGCACGCGCGCGATACGCGCTGTCTGAAGACGGGCGGCAACGGAAATCAGTACGCAGTCATGAAACACCAGATGATCAATGGCGACATCTGGGTTCGTTGTCTCCGCTGCGGACGCACTTGGGCTCCCCCTGTCGAAGTGAACTTCTACTTTGACAAGAATGGCAATCAGGTCGCTCCGATTGACGGCATCTTCAACAAGGAAGCCTTCAACGCGGCAGGGATTGAATATCACAAGGCGGAGATGTTCGAGACGAACAATACCATGTCGGGCTCCGTACAGGTTCGCTTCTCACGATTCGACCCAGTCTCTGGGAAGATCGTGGACGGCGCGGACGTGTACCGCGAGAGTCTGGCCAGTACCAACTTGAGGTAGTACAGTTGCCACAGCCTAATTAACTGTGGTAGGATAGGGGTGGGAGCCTTCATCTCCCACCCAATCTCTCATGAAGGGAGAGAATATGAAAAAAGATTCAGTAGTTGCTATGCAACGGCGTAGCCGTGTCAGGTGTTTCTACGGCATCGCTGACGAAGAACCGCAGCGTGAGATGGAGAAGAACGGCAACCGTTGCCCTATCTGTCTACGAGGGTTTAACACGGTGCGAGGTACAGAACCCCACATTGAGCACAATCACGAATCGGGATGGTTCCGAAGTGTGACGTGCGAGAATTGCAATCACGGATTAGGAGCATTTCACGACGACATCAACTCGCTTCAACGGGCGATTGAATACCTCATCTCTAATGCTACCCCAACAGAGTTCAACATCTATGCGGCAAGGGAGTCTTTGAAACGACCTCGCAACAAACCGCACGGCGAACATCTGGAAAAGATAAAAGCGGTAATGAAGGGGAATAAACTCCGTCAAGGAATCCCTGCTTGGAACAAGGGCAAGACGTGGGCACCTGAAACACGAAACGCTATGAGCGTTGCCGCCAAGAATCGAAGCGAATCTGAAGAAGTGAAAGCATCCCGTCGAGAAAAAGGACGGCTAAATGCTTTGAAACGTTGGGGAAGAGAAAGGGTATCTATACGGGCAACTCAAGTTACACCCTCCAGTCGTTAGTTGACATAGCGCGTTCGATGGGCGACTGTGCGCCCGCACTACCCACTGGCGGGTCGTACGAAACCGTCGCTACGTCGGCGGCCAATGATGTCATGACGGCAATGGTAGCGGGGAGCAGCAAAGGCTCCCCGTTCAACTTCAAGTGGAACCGCATCAACGTCGCGCCCTTTTATATCAACTCGTGGCAACAGGATTACGCGTCCAACACCGTGAATCTTGGCTGGCTCGAATCGTGTGGCGCGTACAACTGCTCTACGACCCAGACGCCAAAGCAGTACTGCGTGGTCGAAGTCAAGCGAGACGTCCTGACAGTGTCGGGCCAATCGACTTACTCAAACACGGCCAAGATTCAGTGGATGGAGAATCGGAACCTGACCTATGGAGTGTGGGGTCAATCCGTCATCAACAGCACCACTGGAATCCCCAACCCAGGCCCAGGCACGGTTTACGGCAACCCTCAAGGTGCCATCTCCCTGCCGCCCAATCCCATCAGTCAAGTGAAGGATGCATTCGGCAACTTCTGGATTGTGACAGGGTACGGAACCTGCGGCAGTACCAATCCCTTCCTCACCAATCTCAATCCCGTCTATCCCGACATCAACAACCCGAACACCGTCGCCACCACCGTTGCGGACGGGAGTGTCACTTGGACGGCAGTAAATCCCAGCAACCAAGGTTTTCGCATCAACCCGCAACCCGCGCAGACGGGCCCTGTGTGGCAGATTGTGCCAATCGGGCAAGCGAAGGTCGCAAAGATCACGTCACTCGGTCAATATCTTGAACCGATCCCCGACGACTATTTCACGTACTTCCAGAACGGGTTCTTCGCCCAGTGCTATCGACGTTCACCCGACCCGAAAGTACGCAGCAAGTTCAAAGACGAGTGGGCGATTTTCATGAAGTCGCTTGACGAATCTGTTGACCAGAGCAGCCGCGAAGCGGATGACTTTGGATTTGTACCCAGTTACAACGTCATGGACACGGGCTGGAGTTACAACCCAGTCAACCCCGCGATGCCGTATGGTCCATGGGGTTGGTAACGTCCAGTCGGGAGCAGAGGGGCAACCGCCCCCGACTAACAAATGGATGCTCTGTTTGGAGTAGTATGTGGAAGTTTCTTCGTAAGACCGCGTTGTGGATTGTGCTGACCCCACTCGCGATTACCTATCTCGGCGCGGGTTTGAACCAACTCGTGCTCAACGCCAACCATGACAAATTCCCCGTGGAAGTCAACACGGTGAAGGAAAAGATCTTCGTCGCCAAGGCGACTGCCGAATGGAAAGACGAAGCCGCGGAACTGGGCATTGACGGAACTCTCCCTGCGGGGATGATTGACGACACTCACTGCATCATGACCAAGGACACGCATCTCAACTGGCTCGCAGATGTATTTGACCTGCGCGGCGACGGAATCTACAGCATAGGTGACGGACTCATTACCATTGGCGTATGGCTGCAAGGTTTCATGTGGTACGTCTGGGTATTTGAAGTGTCACGCAGAGCACTGACCGTAAAAGAATAGGACAATCCCGATGGCGATTTCTACAAAGACGATTCAGAACACGATTGACTTTTGCAAGCGGTTGAACTTCATGCGCAACCCCGTCATCGGGAACTCCCTTGAACCTGCACTCACTGCGGCGACGATTGTACTCCAAGTAATCCTTGGACCGCCGTTCGAGTGGTGGTGGAATAGTGAGGAACTGGTCTTCACGTGTAACCCTGTCCCGAACAGTGCGACGTCTACGGCTGTAACCGTATCGAATGGTCTACTCACTGTGACGGCGGCGAACACTTTCATCCCAGGTCAACTGATTCTTCCTTCCGCTCTAGCCACCTTGACCCAGTTGAATGGTTTCCTGATTGAAATCGCAACCGCGAACGCGGCGGGATTCACGGCGAACGTCCAGGGCATCTCGAACGGGACTGATACGGTTGGGACATTTACGAACCTGACCACGCAGGACTATACAATCCCTGCACCCGTGTTCAGCCATATCGAGCACGCATCCGTCCTAGATCTCAGTTCCACAGGTGCACCGCTCAAGTGGTACGAACTGACGGTCAAGAATGACCTGTCCCTGGAAACGTCCCAGAATCGGCCCATGTTCATCTCCCCCGAAATTGAAGATGGCAACGGAAACGTGACTTTCCGCGTCGCATCGGCCCCCGACAAGAAATACCCAATCACTCTACACGTCCAACTGGCCGCGCCCGCGGTGACCAGCATCAACCAGACGTGGGCACCGCTCCCCGATTTCATGCAGTACATCTATACCTGGGGATTCATGGCGCTCATGTGGCAGTTTGCGGACGACCCGCAACGTGCAGCATGGGCAAACAGTAAGTTTGTCACCGCGTTGCTCGCACGCGCGGACGGACTCGACGACGAGCAGAAGAACATATTCCTGAACAACTGGGACGAACTCCGTATGGGATTCGGACCCATGAAGCAGCAGGGCATCCAAGCCCGCCAGCAATAAGGAGGGCGCATGCCACAACAGGTCACCGTGTACGGTGGCGGATTCCAAGATGCAGGGGGAAACCCTATTACGGGCACCCTCAGCCTTCGTCTCCTACAAGACGTTCAGCAAGGATCCGCTCAGATAGCTGCGGGGCGATGGGTAGTTCTCGCTCTCGATTTGAATGGGAACATCTCCCCGAGCCCAGGCTCCAAGATTTGGGGCCCAGCGGCGTATGAAGTGATCGCATATACCCCTCAGGGTCTGGCCGCATGGAGTGGGCAGATAACCGTACCTGACGCATCGTTCTTCAGTTTTACACCATAGGAGCAACATGGCGACGAAATGCATTCTCTCAGGCGGCGGGTTTCAGGACAGTGAAGGCAACCCTCTCGCACTTGGCTATCTTCAGTTCGACCTGTCGCAGGATTGCTCTGTTTCTGGTGTAGGCAACATCGCATCGGGGATTACTATCAAGATCACTCTGGACTCGAACGGCAATGTCGCGGGAAGCCCAGGGCAAGCCATTTGGGGCAATGATGTACTTCAGCCCCAACCGAATTTCTATCGTGTTACAGGATACACAGCAGCGGGCCAACCCGCATGGGGCCCGAACAATCAGCAGGTCACAGGGGCCGCATTCAACCTCAGCACGTGGGTTCCGAATACGGTCATCTCATGGTCTCCCACAGTTGGTCAGTCTCTCGTTCTGGAGAACGCGGGGACTCCTCTTTCCAGCCAAACCTTGCTCAACTTCGAATCCCTGGACGGCTCCGTCACGATTACAGACGAAGGCGGCGGCGCACTCAACTTCAAGGCATCCAGCGGCGGTGGCGGTGGCGGCGTCTCAGGTAAGTGGGGCGGCAACGTCATCGGCGCGAACGCGGCAGGATGCGAAGGAAATGGCGGTTCAAACATAGAAAACGCGGGACTTCTCGGTATGGCTTTTGCTCAATCCACAAGCCAACCGCAGTCTCTGGAACCCCCAACGGCTACTCTTCCTCAATATATCAACATGCAACCTGCGGCCCTCAACGCGTCGAGCGGGTACATAGATGCCAATACGAACATCACCACGGGCATATTGACCGATTGGCTCATGAGTGCCCAGATGGTAGGCAATATCCAATCTCGGTACTATTTCGGGTTGACCTCTTGCGCACAGGGCAGCGTCCACTCGACCTTTTACACGAATACGCCGAACACGAACTTCATCGGGTTCCGTTGGTCCGCAGGGACTGACACGAACATCCAAGCCATGTGCGGCACGGATTCATCGCATATCACCCTCGTGGATACTGGCATTTCTGCAGTCACGAGTCGGCACACATTTGAATTCGTCCCCGCGAGCGCGACTTCTGTCAAGTTCTACATTGATGGAACCCTCGTCGCAACGGTTAGCACGAATGTCCCCGCGAACACGGTTGCCATGTCATCCATCTGCACGATGGACTTGAACAACAGCGGTTCGTCAAACGGATACATCAACTGGTGGTACGTGTACGCAGTTCTCACCGCATAAGAAAGGTCTCCCATGAGTCAGATTGCAGCCAGCGGCGGTCAGCCACAAAAGCAACCGAAGTACGCCCCGATCTATTCGGGTCGCTTCTTCAACGGACTCAACACGAACCGCTCTCCTCTGCGCGCAGCGTCTGCGAACCATCTCTATGAGAAGTTTTATAGCGATACCTCTGGTGATGCACTCATCGCGGGTTTGAATCTGGAAGTATCCAATCGGCTGACGCTCATCCGTCGTCCTGGCAATCCGATCTACGACGACACGCACACATATAACGACCCGTGGCACTTCGACGAGTTTCGCGTCAACAAGCCTCAGGATGACGTCCTCGGTTCTCTTCAGGAACAGATTTACACGATCATTGACGAGAGCGCGGGCAGCACGAACAATACGGGCACGATCTATTCTCTCACGTCCGCTCTTGAGCGCGGTGGCGACTATACCGACGGCGGATTGAACTACGCCAAGGGTGTGGGCGCAGGACAGGCATACTTCCAATCTGTCGGCAACTCGCTTTACTTTGGCGACGGTGTTGAGAACAAGAAGTGGCTCCAGTCCCTCATCAATCGCAACTCGGCTGGCGCGAACAACTTCCAATTGCAAGGATCCAATGGTCTCTCAGGCTCGTACCCGATTGGGACTTACCTGATTGATTGGGCAACTGGAAACCCCCAGCAGTTCATCGGCATCACCATTGGCACGGTCACGAGTGTGACTGTGGCTGCGAACGTGTTGACTCTCTCGGTCAATCTTGCGACGCCATCCCCAAACACGGATATGAATAACTATGCCGCAGGTACGACCTTTCAACTGTGGGGATTTACAGATTCCGACAATTTGTGGCTGAATGGTTATACGATCACCCTGAACTCCGCGGGGTATACGTCAGGAATATCAGCACCCTTCGTTGCGGACAACGTAGTTCATCCGAACTACACGGGCTCTGTGGCGGGTGCGCCATATATCATCCAGACGGGTACGACCCCCGTCATCGCGCAACTCGGCGCGAGCATTCCCACTTACAGTACCACCGTCCCTCTTCCGTCCAATCTCTATCAGGGCGGCCTGACTCTGGATGGAAACACTGTTTGGGTGAACCGCGGGACACCGTCTACGGGCGGGCCCAACATGAATCCGAATGTGGAGAATTGGGGACTCGCGGCTCCGACGGTGAAGCCCGCTTACACGGTATCGAGCAGTGAGCAGTCGTGGCAGAAGAACACCTATTATTCCCCCGCGTCAGTCTATCAAGCCCCGAATGGATACCTGTGGCAGATCACGACTGCGGGTAAGACGGGAAGCGTCGCGCCCTCGTGGAATACTCCCGCCGCCACTTCTAAGAAAGTCGTCATCACAAACGTCTCCATCTCAGGTAGTGTAGGCACGTTTACTACGCAACCCCAGACGGTTTTATCTACGGGCGACACCGTCACGTTCGAGAACATGTCGGTTGCGACGTTCCTGAACGGAGAATCCGTCGTAGTGAACGCGGGTTCCACAACTACGTCCTTTACCGCTGCCGTCACCACGGCTAGTTACACGGCCACCCAAGACTTCGGCCTAGCGATTAAAGCGGGCACGACGATTACCGACGGAACCGCAGTATGGACGGCAATCCAAACTCCCGCCTCATTGACATGGTCGGCACACACGCAATATAACGTGGGCGATTTCCTCATCACTCCTTCGGGTTTGTTCCAACTCGGCCCAAAGACTCAACCATTCCTGGCACCCAACATCAACAACTCCAACACCCCTGCTGCATCTGCGGGATGGGTAGCCCAAGCCAGCAGTTGGCAAGGCGCAGTCAGTGTGTGGAACACGAACGATCCGAACTCTGTCGCACAGGGCGGCACGGGTCCGACGTTTGGTGGATCTTTCCCAGGCGGCCAATCGGGGTCCATTTCGTCCCTCGACTGGAATGCAGTCGGTGGTGGCAACACGATGATCGTCAACACCGTCAACGGTGCTGGAGAAATCGTACCTCCACAAGTCAACCTCCCAGGCACACCCCTCAACGGGCCATTCTGGGCCGCTGCATATGGAAGTATCTTCGTCCCCGCGAAGGGGTCGTACACATTCACGATTGTGAGCGTGGACGCGGGATTCTTCTCGTTTGATACGTCCAGCGGAAACTGCTCCGTGTCAGGGAATACCTTCACCCCTCAAACAGGCGGAACCGCGCGACAAATTACCGTTGTCAAAGGGTATGGCAATAAAACAGGCGGAACAACTCTATGCGGAAATGACAATACGGCGGGAAGTCCGTCGGGGTCATCCTGCACGTGGACGTTCACCCAACCTGGGATTTACAACTTCGAAGTCGACTTCGCCCAGAAGACGGGAACTCCACGCTACCTGACTTTGAAAATCGGTTCTGCGCTTGAATTGGCAAACACCCCCGACGAATCTGGTACGACTCAGCCCACTTGGCCCGCCTTCACGGTATCTGGTATGCAGTACAACACGACAACGGAAGAAATCGTGTGGCCCGCATTTGTGACCGAAGCCGCAGGTCAGTACATATGGAACAATCTCGGACCCGTCTCTGATTATGATGTCTATCATACGGGAACTCAGTACACGTTGCCAGCGAGCACGATTATCGACTCGAATGGCAACCAAGAGGGTGTGGCCGAAACAGGCATTTCGGGCGCGACTCAGCCGAGCCCGTGGCCTACCGCCATCAACACGATCACCAAAGACACGGGGTATCCTACCCTGCAATGGATTAACGAGGGGTCGCTGCCATCCTCAGTTACAGCAGGTACAATCTCAGCGACGTCGACACAGGGCTATTATTATTGGCTTGCCCTTGTCAACACTCTCGACAACACCGTGTCCAATCTCGGTCCGATATCCGCAGCGACGGGGCAGTTCCTGAACGGGAGCGTCTCCTTCGCCGCGGGTGCGGGAATCCCCCTCAACACGGCCAACGGATATTACGCAGTCGACCCACAAGCAGATTACGTCGCCATCTTCAGAACAACGGATGGATTCACGACGCCACTGCTCATCCCAGGGTTTTCGAACTCTCCGTGGACGGTTCCGCTGACCCAATATCTGAAGAACGGCTACGTGGATGTAATCCCCGACACCGAACTGAACGATCTGATTTTGGGTGCAGAGAACGGGGAGAACACGCCCCCGATCACGGGCGCAATCAATCTGACCTATGCCCTCAACCGCATCTGGTACAGTCTTGGCAACACCGTTTACTACACGACGGGCCCACAAGCCCCGAGCGGAAACGGAGTCGACGGAACTGCGCCAACCAATCAAGTGCCGTGCCCGTCGCAAGTCAAGCGACTCGTGCCCACCGCGATTGGGATGCTGGTTATGACGATCAGCGATATTTACATCATCCCAGGTCAAGGGACGACACAGAACCCAATCCAGCCTTCGCAACCGTATCTCACGGGTGTGGGGCTTGGGAACTACAACGGGTTGGACATCAACGGCGGCACGATTGGATTCTTCACGACTGACAAACAGTTCGTGATCTTCGATCCATCCGCAGGATTGAGTTACGTCGGATACAACATCGGCGACCAACTCCGTCAGAACAATGGCCTCGCGGGCACGTCATGGAACCCGAGTACCGCATATGTCGCTTGGTACATCAACGGTGAAGACCAAGCATGGTTCCTCGGAGACGCAGTCAATGGCTGGTACAAACTGATTGCCACGCCCGCCCCCGAAAGCGGGAGCGTAGCATGGAGCCCCTTCGGAACTATCGCGGGCGGCTCTGTGAGCGCGATTAAAGCGACGGAAGTCAGTCCTGGGAATCACAGGCTACTCATCGGTCAAACGAGCGCAACGGGCAGAATCCTTGCTCGCGACTTGAACGCGACGACAGACGCAGGAACCACGGAGACGAACGGGACTACGTATCCAGCGTATGGAGTCATCGGGTCAATCGTGCTGGCGCAACCTGGGCAAATCGCCAAGGTCGCGTTTGTCACTACAGTGTGCGTGCGTACTGGAAGCCCGCCAATACTTGGCGTTCTTCTGGACGAGGCTCTCCCGTACTACACGGGAAGTTTCGACATTCTCAAACACTGGACGAACGACCCCCCGAACCTGCCAGCGGGCAAGTCTTTCTATCGTCAACGCTTCTATTTGAGCGAAGACGAGGAGACTTCAGCCTACGTCATGGATATGCAGATCATGGTGCAGTTCCCAGCAGAGGCAGCCATGAATGAACTCCAGACGCTGACAGTGTACGGATGCTATGAGGTGGAGCAATAGAATCAACAACTTACAAACCCTCTTGACAGAATAGTTAGAGTTTGCTATTCTGTTAATTCGTCCGAGACGACGTTGCCATCGCGGAGAAGCTAGTTGAGTACCTCAAGAAATGGGAGATGTAATCATGCCATCCCTAGCAGACAGACTGAAAACACAATCACTGCCAGGGTTCGAGGCAGCGAATAAATCAGTGAGCGCGGCCCCTCCTCCGAAAGGGGCTGCTCTCCCTGTCAACAAGTACATTCGCTGTCCACTCCCACCGTTCTCGGCGACGATTGATACTCTCCATCAATACAACGAGAGCGGAGACGTGCCAACTCGGCGAGTCATCCCCCTCCCTTTCTCTGTGTCACAGGGATCGGGCACCACAATCAACAACAGTTTCACCCAGAACAGCAGTGGCAGCAGCAGCAGTAGCAGCACTGGGACTACGCTGAAAGCGGTAACAGTGTTCTTGACGGTGCCGCCGCTCGCATCCGCCGCGGTATTTTCTGGCACCGTGCAGATGGCAAAATCGTTCCAACTGATTCAGATTACCCCCAACCAGCCAGTGGAAGTAAGACTTTACGGAAACACGCTCGCGCAGGTCAGCGATGTCGCAAGATTGACGGACACCGCGCCACCCTTTGAAACCAATGGAATGATTACAGACGTGGTTTTTGACACGCTGCCATACCAATGGAACTGGCAGAACAGGATTGGGGCGAATGCGGATAGCCCGCAAGGGTTGACCATTTACGTGAACGTCGTAAATCCGTCCAACGTGGCGACAGGGGCGGCAACAGTCGCAATCACCTACCTACCACTTGAATCTTAGGAGTTGCCCGTGAACAGAGAAACCTACCCCGCAAGTCAATCGCCTCTAACTGGGGACATATCTGGTGCAGCAGGGGCAAGAGTAGTTACGGTAACTGGCATCCAATCAATCCCCGTGGAGAGTGGAGTCCCCTCAAATGGGAACACGCTCATCTATAGCTCGACTCTCAACGAGTGGATATTCGGCGGGGGGAGTTCGGGCAACCAGAGTATTCTGATCAATGGACTCGGATACAGTGACGACTACGATATCGCGGTGAATCTGGTTCTGGGCAAATCCAACAGTCCGACGTTGGTGAACGGAACCTAGTAGGAGGGGACATGCCGTACAAAGACCAACAAAGTGAAGCGGCAAAAGCCTCCCGTAAAAAAGCGACGGCCACTTATAAGAAAAACCACCCTGACAAGTATCGGGAAATACACACATCCTATCATCGTAAGTGGGCTAAAACCCCTCAAGGTAAACGTTCCTTAAAAGCGGCGTCTCTGCGATGCCGAATAGGGGTTGAATTAGCTGTGGTAGAGGCGGCGATTGAAAGTCAAAATAACCTTTGTTTGGTTTGCAACCAGCCCTTAGATTTAGAAGGCTGGGGTGGACCCGCAGCCGACCATTGTCACTACACGGACAGTTTTCGGGGAGTGTTGCACCGAACATGTAATGCTGCTATTGGGCTGTTGAGGGATGACCCTAGACTTCTAAGGCAAGCAGCGGAATACTTGGAGAATCACAGTGTCCATAAACCTCAATAATTCTGTCCCCGCAGCCCCCGCGGGAAGTACCAACGTCCTGTGGCAGGAAGACACGAGTGGCAACGTAAGCGCGTACGTGACAGGCCCGCAAGTTCTCACCGCGGATTCTGTTGACCTCACAGGTCAGACGGCCAACATCGCGGGAACCAACCTCATCGCCTCACCAACCGCGGGATGCTATCGAATCTCGGTTTACTTATCCGTGACTACGGCGGGCGGATCTTCTTCGACTCTCCCATCCGCGGTCTTCACGTGGAATGATCAACAGAGCGGACACGCGATGAGTTTGACGCTCACGCCTACGAATACAGGAAACTCCCTCGGAACTTTCCAAGACGCAGTCGGGTTTATCTCCGCGAACACTTCTGCGATTCAGTACTCAACGACGGGATATGTGAGTGCGGGCATACCCGCCATGCAATACTGCTTGCACATCCGCATCGAACAAATGTAAAGCGTCTAAAAGGAGTCTCATGGCGACGAACATCAATCTGAAGGGGATTACCGAACTCAACATCACAGGAATCACTTCCCCCTCGATTTCGAAGGGCGTCGTCTCATTCACCATCTCCCAACCCGCCGCGACTACATGGGATTCGATTGGTAACGCAGCGGGCAATTTGACTCTCGCGAACGCGGGTTACACTACGACTTTCAACCAGACCTCCGCGGTTGCGTGGACGTGGGCGAACACCACGACGGCTACCTCAGGGACTACCAACGCGTCTCCTCTGCTTGAAGTCGCAGCAAATTACTGGACAGGTGCAGCATCAGCAGCAAGTATCTGGACACTCGGCAGTTCACTCGCCGCAGGTTCTAACGCAGCCGAAACCTTTGCCATAACAAGGCTGTTGGGTAACACTGGAACTCCGACGTTTGCATTCCAGACGCAGGTACAGACAGCACCGAACAGTCTGGTGCAGCAGATAAGCGGATACCCACCCACAGGTTCTGGCACCGCAGCAACGTCCATATTCGGCTCTAACAACACGGCAGGAAACCTGCTAGTTGTGTTCGCATGTTGGGATACATCTGGGTTGACCGCAACCATTGCGGACAGCATTGGCAACTCATGGACGACGCCGGGAGCACGCCAAGCCAACGGCACAGCATTCAGCCAAGTATGGTACTGCTTGAACTGCAAAGGTGGGGCTAACACCGTCACCGTTTCGTACAGTGGCGGCACGGCAACATTCTTCGCCCAGTCGGCAGCAGAGTTCACAGGTGTGGATACGTTTGAACAACTTATAGAGAACACATCTACATCACAAGCGTTGACCACCTCGCACAACGCCTTGCAACTCGTCATAGGTTGCACCAACGGAGTCAACGGCACCTACGGCGCAGCCACAGGTTCCATCTCGTACTTCCTACCTGTTGGTGGACGTTGCGTTATGGACTTCTGGCCCAACGCTTCGATTGCAACGTACACACAGTCAAGCACGGGTTCACAGAGCGGAGCGACGGGGCATATTCTGTCGTTCTACAAGACAGCGGGACTAGTGGCGACGAACAACCAGATAATGACCGTCACCCCTACAGCGTTGACTATGAACAGTCCAACCTTAGGAACCACCGTCTCTGTCAACTCCAGTCCATCCTTTGTGCTAAACGCACAGTACTGGACAGGCGTGGCTTCGGCTGCGGATACGTGGACAATCGGCAGTTCACTAGCAGCAGGTACGAACGGCACGAGCACGTTGACCATCGCACACGGCGGAAGCACAGGCATTGCAACCCTCAAGACCGCCGCGGCTCTTAACCTCACCCTAGCAAGCAGCCAAACCCAAGCTGCCCTCACACTCGGTGCAGATACGAACGCTGGGTGGGTTCAAGGCAACTCCACAGCAGGTAACTGGACATACATCTACGCTGGATACAACTCCTTCACGGTGTACGGCAACTTCGCACGCTTTAATGCCAACGGCGGTATTACTTGGACAGCCAGCGCAACTAACGCTGCCAACGGCGGCTCTAACGCTATTGTTGACTCTGGCATCTCTCGCCTAGGTGCAGCTAGCTTGGCGATTGGCAACGGGACTGCTGGGGACACGACTGGCAACCTGTCACTCAACAACATCATTAAGTACGGCGGTGTTGCCACAGTCCGAAGCGGAGTGGCCGCAGAGTACGCAAAGTCTGACCTCACGGCTCAGAGCGCGGCTATAACTGCAACCACGCTGTACGCAACTACGGCAACAGGCGCATACCGCATCTCGTGGAGCGCAGCTATCACCACAGCATCTGACACCAGTTCAGTACTAGGTGGGGCTAATGGGTTCCAAGTGCTGTACACGTCCCCAACTGATTCTGTTGTGAAAACAACAGTCGCAGGTAACAGCGTCACGAGCGCGGCCAACACCACAGGCACAGCCTTGGGTGGAAGCATCATCGTCTACGCGAAGACGGGCACCAACATCCAGTACCAATACGGCTATACCAGCGTGCAAACCTCAGTAAGCATGGCGTACGAACTACACATCACAGTGGAGGCACTCTAATGAGCATACCTTTAGGAGATTCAACTACCCTCCCAATAGTAGGCATAGCAAATTTGTCGGCAACAGGGTCTCCATCTCTCAATACTTTTTTACGTGGGGACAACACATGGGCTACCATATCCGTCGCAGCGGCGAACATCTCAGTCGGAACGATGGCATCTGGGATGACGTTTGTTGCTCCAGTGCTGGGTACTCCCGCATCGGGTAATCTTGCCAATTGCACATTCCCCACATTGAATCAGAACACTACGGGTACGGCTGGGGGATTGACGGGTACACCTAATATTTCGATTACTAATCTAACAGTGTCTGGGACTATAACCTTCCCTTCACAGACAGCAAACACGTTCCATGCAGCTCCGAATGGGTCCGCGGGGGCACCAACATTTCGTGCGATTGTCGCAGCCGATATCCCAACCCTCAATCAAAATACAACAGGGACTTCAGGTGGACTAACAGGTACACCCGCAATTACTGTCGGAGCAATTGGTTGTACTGCGATTACAGGTACAGGAGCTTTTCAAGCAAAGAGATTTAATGCTCATGGGGGAACTGTTCCAACAAGTACTTCCTTCACATTATCTTCGGGTTGGGGAACTAGTCCTACTCTCACTATAGTGGAAGGAACAGATCAAGCATGCTATATCACGATTGTGGCTAAAGCAACTGTGGGGGCTTCTCCGACAGTAACCTATACGTTCAAAGATGGTACTTGGACTCAAGTTCCCATCATAGTTTGTTGTCGGGCGGATGTCGTAGCGGCAGCAGCCGCGCCAGGAGCCACGGTCACAAATCAATGGGTAGTTACGAGCATATCTGCCACGGCGGTCACTTTTACTTTTAACGGAACTCCTGTGGCAAATAATACCTATGGTTTGGCATGGATAGCAATGGGAACTTAAAGGAGATAACATGAGCATCACCCTAACAACCCCAATCGTACTGACTATCGCAGGGGTGACTGAAAATGACACCATCGGCGCACTCACTAGCATCATGCAGGACTTTCAAGGTATGACCCAAGTAGCCACCTTCAAGATAGGGACAGCCCTTTCTGGTAGCCCATTGTCCCTCAATCAGGGACCATTTGCTCTTGCTAATGGATATACCCTTATTGTCAATTTCAACATCAATACAGGCGTATGGTCGTATACGTATGCAGGACAATCGGGTGGGGGAACTCTTACGGGCTCGACTTTGACCTCTCTACAATCTCAATTTATTGCCGCGCGAAATCAGGCCGAAAACTTTGTAGCGGTATCGGGGGGTCTCATGCCAGGGATACAAGTTCCCTGGACAGTGTTATAATTGACAATCGGCCCACAATCTGCTACTCTGTAAATAGGAGGAAAACTATGTCCGAACCAAACACCGCACCAACCCCACGAGTTTCAACCCCATTAACCGCCGAACAGGCAAACACTCTGCTCAAGCTGCACCACGCATTTCTGGCCGCGAAAGTGACCAGGATGGAAGCGAGCGAAGCCGAACTGAAGGCCGTTCAGGCAGTCAATGAGGCTATCAACAAAATTCCCCGCCCTGATAGCGGGAACTGGGAAATCAATCTCGAAGCGGGCACGATAGACCCCAAATAGAGAACAGTTGTTCTCGAATGGAGTACGCATGATCCAGATCCAAGAGTTCGACCCAACCAAAGACAGCCCCGCATTGCAGAAAGCGATTGATGGGGCTGTCTTCCATCCTGGTGCTTGGAGATTGGCCGATTTCATCACTACGGAAGAGGATGCGATAGGCAACCCTCCGAAAGTGGTCGCCGTCATCTCCGACGATAGGGGCCCAATCGCGTTTACTCGGTATACAAAAGTTTTACGCATTTGTTGCGTGTGGAACGACGAGGCCGATTACTCTCGCAACGCGAAGGCAATCATCTTCGGCGTGAAGGACGCAGTGAATCGCGCGCGTGCGAGCGGCTTTTCAGAGATTATCATCCAGTCGAGCAATCCGAAACTGGCCAACTTTTTAGAGAACGTCCTCAAGATGAAAAAGAGCGACGGCGAGTTCGTGTATTACGTGTAGTACAAGGAAAACCTCATGTGTTCAGGCGATACGTTACTGGGTAAGGCGTTAGGGACTGCTACAAGTGCCCAGACGGCAATCAACAATAAGATTCAAAATTTCTCGAACACCTTACTCGGCGAAGCCAAAACTGTGTTCGGAGACGCGAACCAGACGTTCAACACCCTTACGAACCAAGCCACGTCTATCTTCAATGGCGGCCCGAGCCAGTTGGGATGGAGTGCTGGTCAGACACAGGCCACGAATGCGGACATCGTGAATGAGGGAGCCACTGCTGCGCGCAACCTACGGGGTCAGGTAGTCGGCAGCGCACTCCCAGGCACGAACCCGACCAATAGTGCGGCCTTCATTACCAACGAGGCCAACATTCAGAACGCGCAAGCGACGGCAGAGAACAAAGCCGTCCAAGAGAATTACCAACAGGGCAATCAGAACTGGCAAAACGCGGGCAAGATATTGGAATCGGCCCCTGGCGTCTTCAATGCGGCCCAAGGATACAACACCGAAGCGGCGAATGAACTGAATACTGCCCAGACGTCCCAGAAAGCCCTTGACACTCAGAACAACTGGGTTGGAGGGCTGGTGAAAGGGGGTCTGGCCCTTGGCACAGACGTCCTCACGGGAGGGGGTTCGGGAGCCATGGGGGCAATAGCGAATGGGCTTGGCAACCTGGATCTCACAGGCGGCTCAACCCTTGGCGAGAACTGGTCCAATTTCATCAGTGGGGCCCAAACAGGTGGCGGCACGATGCCGTCAAGCCCGTGGGCGCAAGGTACATCCCAAGCCCTTACCAATCAGAACGCGGCGTCGGGGGTACTACAACCCTCGGTCAGCAGTTCGACTCAGACGCAGATATAGGAGATAACATGCAGACAACTGCTCAAGGCGCGCCCGACACGAACATGACTCCGATTCCGAATCCGAATGCCCCTGAAGGGTCTACGATTCAGACTCCTACTCCGCAACCGCAATCGACGACTCAGGCACAGCCCGCGCAATCTGCGCAACCCGCGGCCCCAGCACAACCCACGGCTACGCCGCAGGGCCAGCCCGCGCAACCAATCATGCAGCATGCCCCAGCCACGCCCCAATCGTCGCTGCACGCGAGGCTATTCGATGGCATCCTCAAGACTATCAGCGGTGGGCCGATTATGGTTCAACAGACCGACCCGACCACTGGCGACACGCGACAGGTGGAAGTCCCTCAGTCCCGTTCCAAGATGGCGAACTCCATCCTTGCTGGCGTTCTCTCTTCCATGTTCACGGGCGCACAGGGCAGAGGCGCGTCCCCCGACTACAAGCCCGTACTAGGATCCCACGGTACGCAGCATGCAGAAGAACAGGCGAAACAACAGGCAATCATTGACCAGAACCAAGACCGCAAGATGAAGACGTTGGACATCAATCTGAAGACGATTCAGACCCAGATGGCCGCGGCACGTGCGGGCGAAGAGGTAATGGACAAGCAAATCAATGATGGCGCGGCGCAGGTCGCGCTCGCGCAGACGCACGACGAGAATCTGCCGACAGGCGAAGACCCCGCCATCCAAAAGAAGCGTGTGACCAGTGAAGAAGCCATGAAAATGATTGGCGACGGCAAACTAGGACTCGTGGCTATCCCGACAGAATGGTCATCCCATCTCGACCCCGCCACAGGCAAGGTGGTGAAGGAGCCGCTCTATACGGTCCTCAATCCACATATCAAGGTGAAGTTGTCCGAAGACGACGTGAAAGCTATGGCCCAGACGAATCCCGCGATGGCGGATGCCTGGGAGCGCAGCGGCGGGAACATGGAACTCCCATTTGACGTGGTCAATAACGCCCGTCAAACACGCGGGAAAGTCTACAACGTTCAGGCGGCATTGGAGCAGATTGTAAGCGACAAGGACGTCGCGAAGGAACTTGGCGTCACGGGCAAACTGGGCAATCTCATGGACCTCGCGAAGGACAAGACCTATCGCGATGCCCTGCAGAATACGGAAGCGCAGATGGCGGCTCATGCAGGAAGTGACCGTCACTATTCCATTCTGTCTGCCATGTTGGAATCAAATGGTGGCCCCGCGCTCGCCCAGAAACTCGGCATCAACGTCGACAAGGCGAACGAGTGGCTTGACAAGACGCACAACGAACGTATCTCCGCGGAAGCGACTGCGAAACTTGGCGGCGTTGGCGATAAAGCCATCGCTGCTCCTGAAACCAAGAACGAAGTAACTTCCACCATTCAGAATGACGGGACACTGACGGAACCGCAGAAGAAGATTCTGTTGGCGGGGTTGTCTCCGAATATGACGAATGGCCAACTGAAGGATCTGAAGAAACAGTCAGAAGGATTCTCCAAGGCTAACCAAAGTGATGCTGTCCGTTCCAAACTCGCGGGCGGAGATCCGAAGGTCGCGGGTGAAACAGCGGGCAATATCCTTGACGGCAATCTCGCGTCAATCGAGAAGATCGCTCCGAATCGTTCGGATGCTCGACAGGTACTCAGCAACGCAGTCATCGCAGAAGCGAAACAGCGCAATCTGGATCCGAACAACTGGGGCCCAGAAGCACTTGAAGCGAAAGTCAAGATGTGGGGCGACTACCACAGCAATGACAAGAACAAGACGGGCGCAAACGTTGGCGCGTTCCGCACATTCCTGAATCACGCGGATGAAGCGGCCACAATCAGTGACCAGTGGAAACGCACAGGGAGTCCAGTCCTCGACAAACCAATGGGCGAACTGGAGAAGACAGGATTCGGCGGGACTGAGTTCGCAAACTTCGAACGCTCTCTTGAACCCGTACGCAAAGAGTACATGTCATTCTTGAACGCGAACAGGGCGGAACACGATGCGGATATCCAAATCATGCAGACGGTTCTGAACTCTTCGTCTACCCCAAGACAAGTGACAGATGCCCTCAGTTATTTGGCGTCATCCGCCGACAAGCGATTGGCCGAAGTCGCGCGTACTTACAACAATACGATGGGCACAACCATGCCTACGATCCTCTCGCCACAAGCGATGGATGTCCTCAAGCGGTTCAATGTTAAGAGCATGACGGCTCCACTCGTAGCCGACCTGCCCAAAGGCAACGGTCAGAAGATTGACCCGAAGAACGCCGCTGTATTCCAAGGTGCAGCAGGGGGCGATTTGAAGATCGCACGTGAGATGGCAAAGCAAGCAGGATGGACTCTATAAGGAGTAGCAATGAGCGACGCATTTGATCAGTTAGGCAATCAACCGACTCAACCGACTCAACCGACTCAGGCTGTCGCTCAACCTGCTCCCGCGGGGGATGCGTTTGACCAACTCCCAACCACCCAATCCCCGCCCGCTCCCGCACCAGCCCCCGCACCCCCGCAGAAGTCTTTTTTGCAACATGCCAAAGAATCGGCCCAGACTATTCTGGGGGACGTGGGAATCCCCAACACGATGGAGCAGGTTCGTGAAGCGAACCATATCCTGAAGGGCCAAATAGCCCATCCTATCCGCACGGCGGAACAAATAGTTGGAGAAGGTACGAAGGGATTGCTCCAACCAAATGATGTCGATGCCCTGCAAAAATCTCGTGAGGCTTGGGATAAGGGCGACCATGTGGATGCCGCGCGCCATTTCCTGAACTACCTCGTTCCTATGGTCGGGGGGCTTTCCGACAAGGCGGGTGATGCAGTTCAAAACAAAGAATGGGGCAAGGCTGTTGGGCATACGGTATCCGCGGTGCTGCCGTTTCTGTTCGGTGGTGGCGAGGAAGCCCCTGTCACGAATGCTGCCGAAGCGGCCAAACGAACTGCCGCCCAGTATAAAGAAACGCCGCCCATTAAGGCCGCGACAGGAACCGAAGCGGGCCCACGTACAGTCCTAAACACGACCACACAGAAGACGGCGGGGGTGGAAGCGCCCATCTCAGCATTGCAGCAGGAAGAACCCTCCCTGGTTACCCAGGCTGCGTCCAAACTGACTACGCCGAATGCTGCGCAAGAGTTCCAGAAGACACGGACTATGCCCGCTGCCCAACGTCAGTTGGCGAGTACTGTAGGGCAGATGGCCGAAGACAAGATTAACGCCCACGAAGCCATCCTGAATGGCGAACCTGAGCCTGAACAAATCGCTGGCACCCAAACTGCGTCTAAATATATGACGCATGATGAGGCGGCAGCCGCGGCGAAAGCGACTGCGACGAAGACGTACCAGAAGGCAGATACGATTTCGCGCGCGGAATTGGCCCAGTGGACGAATGAAGCGACTCAGGCGGTGAAAGAACACAAAGACCTGATTGACCGTCACAATGCGAACCTCGCGGATTATAACAAGAACCTCACTCCTGAAGAGGTAGCCAACGGTAAGACGAGGCCGTTTGAACAGTTCAATCAAGCGGATGTCAATATCCCCGAGAAACCGCAAGGGTACAATGACTTGAAGGCGGAACTGGATACCGCGCGCAAGAATACGGCCAGCGCGGACGCGGTTGTTCGCGACCAAGCATGGAAGGTAGAAGTTCCAAAAGCAGAGAAGGCACTGGACGGATGGTTCAAGCAACATAGTGACCAAATTAGCCCTGCCGAATACGACTCTGCAAAGAAACTCTATGCAGACGGCGAACGTTTTCAGGACATCGCGAATGGCCTTCGTTCAGCGACGAACAAGGGCACGCTCTCGGGCAATACCCTCCGCGGGCTCGAAGCGAATATCGACAACAAGATGATCCGCAGGGGACAAGCCCCTGGCGCATTTCGGCGTCTGCTTGGCGAACAAGGATACGACAACTGGCAGACGGTCACGAAACTATTTGATCCAGCCCCTGGCGTTCCGAAAGGGCTCGCATCATGGGGTGCATGGGCGGGCGAATATCTCGCTGCACATCTGTTTGGGATCTATGGAATGGCGGGCAAAGCTGCGTCCGAATATCTCATGAACAGAGTCATGTTCAATCCCGAATGGAGTGATTTCTTTACACGGGCGACCAATCAACTCAAACAGTTGTGGACTCGTGAGCATGGGGAGGCTGGACTTCCTGGCACTGTCGGCGAGCAGTTCGAACCTGAACTCAGCGATGGCATGCGTAGTGAGTTCCACCAACTAATGAACAGGGCGCAGGGTAAGGCTGCGGAGGATGTGAAGTCTCAAGCTGCCCAACCCGCCCCCGCGCCAATGCCGAAAGCGTTAGAGCCGATTGGTGGCATCGACCACGACATGCAAGTGAGACGCAGAGATAATGGCGATTGGGAGTTCAACCATCCGAACGGTACAAGCCAGATGGTTCTCCACTCAGAGCCCGATACTCGCCCTGGATTTGAAGGCAAGACTCAACTCCGTCAAACGGGCATCTCCGCGGTAGACGCCCCTGGCGCGGGACAGCACATGATGGATGATGCTGTAGCACGCATGAATGGGCAGGACAATACGAGCCGCATCGTATCCGATCATCCTGATCTACGTTCTCCCGAGAATGAAGGGCACTGGAATAAGTTGGCCCGACGTGGGCATGACGTCCAGACGGAGCCTGTTGAGACTAACAGTCTCGGCGAGCCAATCGAAGACGGAAAAGTCTATTCCATCAACAACCCGAATGTGAAAGCGAAAGCCCCCGCTCCACCTCCGCAGGAATCAATCGGGCCTGGACATAATCCTGAGTTGGAAATATCAACCCGAGATGCGGGCGCGAATAATCCCACACAGCACGTGACGGGGTGGGACGCGATTGAACAGGCGGAAGCATCCAAGCCTGGGCACATGCGCAAACTGCTGAACGAGGCGATGAAGTATCCTGACTTGGGAATGGAACTGACCGAAGATGACATCGCGAACCCACGCAAGGGTTTGGAGAAAGTCATCAATCAGTGGGCGGGCAATCTGGAATGGTTGCATAATAAGATCCCCGCATCTATTCGGAACATCTCCAAACTGTGGTACGATTCGGCCAACAAACTCTCGAACAGTTGGGCGGATACGTACGATACAACTAAGCAGACGGCAGCGGGAGTGATTGCATCGCTCTCCCCAAAGAATGCTTGGGACATCAACGCTGGTCAGGCGAAGCGTATGATGGACATGTATGGGAACCAGCGCGGCCACGAGTGGTCTCCTGAAATGGAAACCGAACTGAATAAGGCGATTGAAAAAATCCAACCGAAAGTCGACAAGGTCACTGGCAAACTGAAGATTGACAAGAAGACTGGCGAGCCCCCTGTCAATCGTTACAAGGAAGAGTTGCAGAAGATCCGCGGAAAAACATTCGCGGAACTCGAAGACCCGAATGACCCGAAAGCATCCGCATACGCTCAAGGGTTGTGGTTCAGGATGCTCGACCAAGCACACGGAGCGAAGACGACAGAACTGTACGCCCCCGATGGGAGCGTGCGCGGACACCTCAGGATGAATTGGGGGATGCCCGAGCCTATGGCGAAGGCAGTTCAGATGTTGAAGAGTGACGGGTCTACTGAAGCCATCCACAGTATCATTGGGGACGGCCACAAGATTCGGAACTTCTACAATAACATTGTCAGTCCGAACTCGCCCAATGGACACGCAACCATTGACACTCACGCAGGGAACGCAGACATGCTCGTCCCGCGCGGGAGTAAAGACGCAGAAGTGACGGGGATTTTTGGCGGAGCCCCATCACACGCGGAAACAGGACAGGCTGGGATGTACAGTCTCCACCATGAGGCATATCGCAGAGCGGCGGAGAAACTGAATATCCTACCGCGGGAACTCCAATCTATCACTTGGGAAGGGGTCAAATCCCTCATGGGCGATGAGAAGAAAACTCCCGCATTGAAGAAGGCTGTCAGCGATATCTGGCAGAAGCACATGGGCAAGGAAATCAATCTCGACCAAGCCCGTGAGGCAATCGTGAAGGCGGCGAATGGGTTCACCCGTCCACCGTGGATGAATCGTTAGAAGAAGGGGGTTGACAAGACCCCCGCCTTCTGTTATGATTTGAATAGGAGAATACCATGAGCGAGCCCAAAGGGCCGCCCGTAGATTTTGGCGGGCCCGTCCTACCTAACCCGAAGAACATTCAGCCCGAATGGGACACGCAGCATGTGCCCCAGCCGAAGGCCCTCCCAGGCGGCGCTGTAATGAGCACAGACAATGCCCCTCTTGGTGAAGCGCAAGGGAACATTGACAAGGCAGCACTTCCCGACATGGGGATGCAGAAGGCGTTCCCCGAACTGAAGGGCCCGCACCAAGATATGCGCAAACTGTCCCACGAACGGCCAACCGACAATGCGACTATGGCAGCCATGCGGCGCGCAGGGGTTGACATGACCCTTGACAACTATCTGACTTGGGCGTACATGGGCGACGCGCCCGACCTTGACAAGATGGACGGCGAAGACATCGCCATGCTGCCAAAGGAGTTCCAGAAGGAAGTCCACGACACGCTCGCGAAGGAAGCGGCCAAAAAGGCCAAGCCGAAGTCTACGAAGTAAACATGGGATGCGGTACGCTCAGGTAGAAAGAGCGGTATCCAGAAGTGGCCACTTTCTGGTGTCAGTCGTGGGCGGCGGTTTCCCACCTGCTCCCTCCATTTTGCCGTAACATTCGGGACGTCGGCTCTCCCCTGCGGCCAGCACCGACACCTTTTTAGGAGACGTATGCCATTAGGACTCAACCGTACCGATTTGAATACGACGGGCACCAGTTATCGGAACGGCACCCCCGTCACCCTCCCCCATGATTTTGGTAACGACATCACCGAACCACATGATTTCGGCAATGACATCCCCTCCGACGGCAAGAATGTGAACACCGTCAATTGGGTTCCATCCCCCGCCCATTTCGGCAATATCATCGGTGGTGGCAGTGGTCAGGCAATCCCCGTCCTTAATCCCGCTGGGCCCACTATTGGTGCGGGTGTGGTAGTCTTCATGACAGCGGCGGGCGCGACGGACTTCTTCTGGACGACAGACGGTACGACTCCGACCTATCCACCTACGGGCACGACGCAGGATTACAATAACGTAGGCGGCCCAGGTCTCTTTGTGGATGCAACTACGAACTGGACCGTGAAGGCGATAGCCGTTGGTCCCGCAGGGACTTCAGCCGTGGTCACGCAGAACTACACGCTCAATGCGCCCACAGTCCTCTCCATCACCCCGAACCACGGCAACGTGGCTGGCGGAACTTCGGCGGTCGTCATTGGAACAGGTTTCGATTTCGGCGGCAACTACAACTACAACACAATCATCACAACCGCGGGAAATCCTTATGAGAGTGCGGATGTGGTGAGTGTAACAGAATGGGACATACTTACAGGCCCAGGATCTGCAGGTACTGGGGACGTCGTTGTCACCAACCCAGATGGTCAGACGGGCACCCTAGTAAACGGATGGACGTACGACACGCCTACGCCCTTCAGTGACATCGCAAGCGGTGAGGGTTCACACACGGTTACACTCAACACTACCAATGCGACTCTACTCGTCGCGGTCATTCAGAGCTTTACAGGCCCGACTCTGTCGGATAATAAGTCAAACTCGTGGAACTATCTCACTCAGCAGTTAGGCAATTCGGTTTACACAATCATCGCGTATGCGTACGCGCCAAACGTGGGCACGGGCCATATATTCACCGCGGGTGACGCGAATGGCGGCATTGAAGTTTACGCACTCGGCGGCCCAACCACGACAGCGGCTTGTTTCCTCAATCAGAACGGCGGCGGCCCATTTGCTACGGGCGGAGCCCAGATTGGCAGCGTCACACCTGTCAATGACGGCGTCATCGTTGTAGGTATGGGTAATAGTTCGGGCGGAAATGCAACCATCAACGACAGTTTCAGCACGCCATTGTTCAACGCATCCAATCTCACCGCATGGGCATCACACTTGCTCACGACCAGTGCGACACCTATTAACCCGACGATTACGAGCAGTTATCAGTTCGGCGCAGTCATCGCGGCGTTCCAAGGAGCGTAGTCCGTTAGTAATGGACAAGCACAGAGGGAGGACACGTGTTAAAACAGGACAGTTTCATCCAAGCACAACTCGTGAACATGGGTTGGCGATTCACACAGTATTACGGACAAGGGCACTTGGGCGGGCAGATGATCATGCACGCCCTTGCCAACCGTGTCCGCGTGGGATGGGCACCGTGGCTCCAGGTGATAGAACGTGTTCCGCAGTTCGCTGCGGAGAACGAACTGCCGCCGCTCACGTACCCACCTGTGTGGGAACCTGCCTTCATCAAAATGCTCCACGCGGTAGAAGGCGTCATGGATGGCAGTGCTGTTGACATGTCAAAGGGCGCACTCTATTGGGGCGACCTCGCGAAAATAGAGAGAAGTTGGTTCACGGACAACGTGATCAAGAACCCGAATCGCATTCGTGTGGCATCCATGAATGGGCTCAACTTCTGGAGGTAGCCATGAAGTTGGATCAGATACTCAGCAATATGAAGGACTATCACCTACCCATATGCTTGGGCATGTTCGGAGTAGGTTCGGTTTTGCAGTGGTTCGGCCACATGGATATGGCATTCGTGGCTTTCACTGGGACAATCATTGGAGGAATCACGGGGCATGCGTTTTCCCCTGCACAGAAAGGTGACTCTAATGATGGAAAACCTTAGTCCGTTTGAGTGGGTAGCGCAACACATCCAACTGATTGGTTGGCCGACGCTGATATACGCCACATGGCGCGTGACTCGGTTCTTCACGATTGTGGAAACGCGAGTATTGAGCGCGGAGGAGCATATCACGAAAATGGCGACGAACTGCTTCCCGACGATGGAGTCCAGTTTGCGCAATCAGGATACCCTGCTCCAGTCAATGGACGGGAGTCTGAAGACGCTCGCAGACGGACGGCTCAAGGACGATAGGACGCCCCGCTGCCCACGTGCAAGCAGGAGGAAGAAGTAACTTGACAATGGCTTTAGGAACTGATACTCTTAGGAAATAGGAGGACTATGGCTAAAACAGACGGAACACTCCGCGACAAGATCGTCGCCAGTTTCACCAAACTCAATGGCAACATCGCTGCCGTATCCCGCGAAGTGGGATGCAGCCGTAGCTCCGTGCGTCGCAACATTGCCAAGGTCGGCATGGGCAAAAAGCCCTTCGCTGGTGGCAAGCGCAAGGTCAAGATCCATCAAGCTGATCTCCCCAAGACGGGCGGCGTGAAGCGGTATATCATCACGTCAGCCCAGAATAACACTTACGTTCATCCTGAGTTTTGGTTGAATGTGAAGACACTCGCCGCGCACTACTCCGCGGAGATTCTCGTCGGCACGTACTCCTACAATCAGAACAACTACGGCAAACTGGCCGTGAAGAAGGGGACGAAGAAAGCGCACGAGGAGACTCTGTGGTTCGACCCTCTCCTCAAAGACTATATCGAAGCGGGCGACCAGAAGATTGAACTGGCCCCAGGGCTCACGTGGATCGGCACCATGAACATCCTGCCTACTGAGGACAACCCCATCTCGGGATTGGAATCTCATGGCGGCGCATCCAGTGTCATATTCCCTCATGCGAAGGTGGAGATGCGCTCCATCGCTACCGTGCCGACGCAGCCTGTGAAGATGATCTATACCACGGGCACCGTGACGCAGATGAACTACCTCCAGAAGAAACTGGGGATCAAGGCTGAACACCATCACCGCTACTCCGTCCTCGTCGTAGAAGTGGACGCGAGGGGCAACTGGTGGGTTCGCCAAGTGAGCGCGCGCAAGAACGGCAAGAACATCCAAGATTTGAACGTCACCATTGAAGACGGCAAAGTGGTATCCACTGACGCGCCCATTGCTGCGATTGCATGGGGCGACCTGCATGCGACTATTGCGCAGCCTGAAATCGTCGAAGCATCTCAGGTCATGCTCGACACGCTACATCCGAAAGTCCAGTACATCCATGATGCTCTGGAAGGCATATCCATCAACCCGCATATGCGGAAGCACAACGCTGTTCACGAGGCGTTTACTCGGTACATTCGGGGATTAGGCCAACTGAATGTGGAAGTCTCCCAGACCAAAGACGTAGTAGAGAAGTATCTTCGCCCGTGGGTGAAGACGATTATTCCTGACGCGAACCACGATAGGTCTTGGGTAGCAAAATGGTTGCGTGATTATGATTATCGCAAAGACCCAACGAACTCAGAATCTTTTCTCGACTTACAAAGTTTCATGTACAGAGAACTCCGTGCGGGCAAACTAGCGAAGAACGTCAACCTGATGGAGTACCTGTTTACAAACGCGGGGCTCAAGAAAGGCGCAGTTCAGTTCCTACTCCCAGACGAGCCAAGCATGGTCGGAGACGTCGCATATGACATGCACGGGCACCTTGGTCCGAACGGGACATTCGGTTCCCCGAGCAATCTGGCGAAAATCAGCGTGAAGGCGACAACCGCCCACACCCACTCCGCGGGCATTTACCACGGTCTGTTTGTGGCGGGTACGTCCTCGCGATTGACGCGGGATTGGGATTATACGACGGGCCCGAGTTCCTGGTCGTGGAGTCACGTCGCCCAGTATCCGAACGGGCAGCGCACAATCATCACGATGAAGACCGTGGATGGAGTTGCGAAGTGGCGAGCATAAGTTTGTAACGATATCCCCTGATGGTGTAAGAGCGGCACCCCAGCCACAACGAAGGCTGGCAGGGCGGGGTTGCTCCCGCAAAGGGGACCATATTCAGGAGGAGACTATGGCAGACGAACAAGAACCCAAGGAACGGCAGTTCATGATTCCGTTGGACGGCTCGTACGGAACGGGCCCCCAGGCGGAGATAACCATTTACACGAACACAGACAATGGGAACATGAAGGAAGAGATCTTCGTATTCCCGTATGCACTCATCAACAGGACTGCCCTTGAGCAGTTCAATACCGCCCATCTCATCGCGGGATACCGCATTCTGAAGGTGGCGAAGCCTTCACCCCTTTCGGAGTTGGGCCTATGAGCCGCCCGATTGAGAAACGGCGTATCGTCGTAGGATGTGACCTGGACGATGTCCTCGCCGCATTCATGCCGCGATTCATTGACATGGCGCGCGCCGCAGGGTTCGGCCCAGACAATGACCGTATGCCCATTGATTGGGCGTGGTCTAACATGGGGTGGACAAAGGAACAGGAGGATATTCTGTGGCAGCAACTAGCCGACACAGAGGATTTCTGGACGTGTATAGGCGTCATGCCCCACGTCGACAGAGACCTCGTCATGAAACTGTGGGAGAAGACCGTCATGTACTTCCCGACGGCCCGAGCCCAATCGAAGGGTCATGATGTTGGAGTCCAATCCGCTAGTTGGCTGCGGTGGCAGTTCGGGATTCTGTTCCCGACGGTAATTGTGTCGAACGAGAAGGGGCCGCTCGCGGCTGCTCTCAAGTACGACTATTTTCTTGATGACCGTCCGAAGAACTGCTATGAAGTGAAGCGGGCACGTCCCGAGTGTAAAGTATACCTGTGCAACTCCTCACACAACTGTGACGAGAGCACGCGGGAGTATTGCGCCGCGATGGGTATTGAGCGCATCGCGGGATTCAATGAGTTCGCAAAATTGATTCTGGAGGAGACAAATGACGGGTCTGGTTCCTAAGCAAGCAGTCACTCTCCTGCCGACAGATGCGGCAGGGCGTAAAGCAATCCCTCTCGGCAGCGGGGTGATTGACTACTTCACCGCTGCACTCATTGAAGTCGCGAAAGTTTCCAAAGCGGGAAACGATCAGCACAACCCAGGGCAACCCCTTCATTGGGCTCGCGGTAAGTCAAATGACCACTGGGACACTATGCTACGGCACGGCGTCGAACGTGGCACGATTGACACGGATGGTCAGCGGCACTCAGCCAAGATGGTTTGGCGCGCGTTGGCAATCCTACAGGAAGAGATGGAAGCGGCGGGCGCACCAATCTCCCGCGGCTCACGATAGTAGTCTTGGGGAGGCGCCCAGCATGCTACAGGGCGAAAGGCGCAGGGTTGCGACGGTAGCACCGTCTGGTCACTCCCTGCCTCCCCATCAAAGGGCGTCCAGAAACCACGATTAGTACCGCCCTACCGCCGCGCTAGTCTGGAAACGCGCGGCACCTTTTTAGGAGAATCATGTTTCTTCCCCTGTTGTTCGCATCTGTTGCCATCGCTGTTGCTGGCGACATCTATGACGTCATCACTTCCGAGAAATGCTTCGCGAAGGGTGCCGTCGAAACGTTTACCTTTCTGATTGGCGACAACAAACGCCCATCCGCAGTTCAACTCTATCTGCGGGACAGCGTAGTTCTCGCCGCATGTGTGGCCCCATCAGTCCTGTGCGCGACTATGTTCCACAACCTGCCCGTTGCGTATGGCGGCCTCATCGCCCCGATTCTCTATGGGGTCAAACATTACAAGGGCGCACTCGCGGGTAAAGCATTCCTCGCGGGCAAACCCGCCACCCTGCCGCAGACGGCATGGCAGAAATTCTGGGAGGGCTAAATGGAATCACCCAAGACTGCAACAAGTGAGACGCCCGAGCATATGAAAGAATGTCAGGCGAAGAGAGACGTCCGTCCACGGACGGGCATTCCGTTCAGCGGAGACGTGGGCAAGACGACTGAAGACAAGGGAAGCGGTTGGGGAGACTGTAGCGTATTTGACATGTGGGACAAGAACTTCCCCAAATAGGAGGAGACATGCTTGAGACTTATCTGAAGTGGATAGCCGCGCACGAAAAACTTCTGCTCGTGGCTGTCGCGGGGCTCGCACTTTGGTTCGGGATTGGCCGAGTGGATACGCTCATCGCCAACCATGACAAGGCAAACCTCACCCAGGCGACGATTGTCGACAAGGCTCAGGCAGACAAGGACGCGACAACCGCCGCACTCGCGCTCCAACAGGCGGAGCAGTACAAAGTCCTCGCCCAGCAGGAAGCGGCAGACAAAGCAGTCCTCGTCCAGCAGAACATCGCATTCGCGAACGCACTCGCCGCAAGGCAGAAGACGGATGCGACGCTGCCCCCCACGGAACTGGTCGCTCGATGGAACGCCCTCATCCCCGCACAGGTCACAGTTACCCCAAATGGCGTTACGCTACCTAGCGTAGGTGCTGTTGCCACGGTGCAGGAGTTGGAGAAGGTTCCCGTCCTCACCAAGCAACTGGCAAACGAGACGCAGATTGTAGGCGATGACGCCGCACTCCTCACCCAACGATCCACCCAGATTGACACGCTCAACACATTGGTCGCTGGTCTACAGACGAAGGCGGTTGACGACGCGAAGGTCTGCCAAGAGCAGATTGCCGTTGTGAAAGCCGACGCTGCCAAATCCAAACGCCGTTGGTTCATCGGCGGATTCGTCACGGGATTGTCCCTCCGCGGCGCAGTCAAAATCATCTTCGGAATCTAAAAACTTAAACATCCCCACAGCCTATTAAAGGTTGTGGGGCTATTCTTTATTTTACTTCTGTTGGGTTTTCATCCACTCGTCCTCGCTACTACTTTCGTACGGGCGCAGGTTTCAGTACCCGAGATCCACGAACACGACCGTGTCCCACCCTTTTCTTTTCCTTCGGACGTTTCCGTCATGTATATCCCCCATCGTTACGCCAGCAACTTTGGACACCAACTTCCGAACAATCTTGCCCAGCAACTCCACCGCATCTGCGGGTGTGAGTTCTGCGTAGAAGTTCATTACCACTATACCATGTTTCCTGTCAAAATAGAAGATCTTTGGAAGATGCGGCTTCAACTCAGGTACTTTGGAGAGCCTTTCAATACGGTTTACCTCGCTCAGGGAATGCGCTATGCCGTCTTCGTCCAGCGGGAACTTGACGATTAGATCGCACCCTGCGATTCGGGCAACCTCGCGGAATACGCCCGCTCCCAGGTAAGTGAGCCTGAATCCGAGTTTGCGAAACGCTTCAGGGGTGGATGGGGAATGCTTACGAATCAAGTTGAGTGCCTTCGCCTTCCGAATCGGAACCGTCTGCTTGATTGACATGATTTCCCTCCGTTAGGCTAAGATTGCGCCCAATCCCATCAATAGTCAGTTGCATCCAACTGCCATACGCTTGACCCATCGGAAACTTCGCCAACATGTCAATCCGACCTTTGATTTCATCTGCGGCATGCTGTAGTCTATCCTGCTTCACTTTGTCAGCATCGCTGCGGTATGCGGGGTTCAGTTCCTTGAGCAACTCCACCCCAATCATGAATACTTCTCTCAGTTCGTTGTAGTGGTCTAGGCGTGTGCCCATTTCGTTCAAATCTAGCGCACGGAAACTGTCGTACTCGCTCATGTGTCACTCCTCGTTTAGTTTCGGGCTTCCGCAATCATCCATAAAATCTGCCAGAGGCTTTCGATCCTCTAATATCGCGCCTAACTTCGCGCGTTGACGCGGATCGTAACTGTAGCTCTCCCGCAAACCGCACCACTGGCACCAACGCTGATAGCGGCCATCTTCAAAAGGTCCGAATACCTTGGCATGGTGCCAGTCGTAACGATGCGCCAATTTCATCAGCGAGCGGTAGAACCATCCGTAAAGCATCTTGCCCTCCTTTGATACATGGTTTGACACACCCTAGAGGTCTCGTTAGCCATGTGTCATACGTCAGCCTTGCGCCACTCTCGGTATAACTCACGGACTTCATACAGCAGGACCATTAACCGCTTGATTACATGGCTCATGAGTTGAACTCTTGTTCTTCGGCAATGCGGCGTCGCAATAGCCCCGCGACGATCTGCCCATTCGCGTGATCCCACTTCGCGAATTCCAGAGCAGCGGCGGCATAGTTCTTCTGGTTGAGGAGGGCCCGCATCGTACTCCCGCCGAACGCGCCAATCCCACAGTTGAAAATGAAATCCACGATGGCGTCGAACTCCTCTTGGGTGAGAGGAACATCCACGAGACGGTTGACGGCACTCACCGCATTGTGCATGTCAATGGTCAGTTGGCAGTCGGCTTGTACCTGGGTCACTGTGTAGCCTTCCTTCACTTCAGGGCCTACGTGTCCCCACCCAACGGTCCAGATACCACGAGAGTCTTGATACGCGATGAGTCGGCAGGACTCAAACGTTTCGGTCAGTGCCAGACCCGTTTTCGAATAAATCATTGGTGGATTCATTGAACCTCCTTCGGAACGGCCATTTCATCCACACGGACGAGGTCATGACAACCAACCCCCTGAATGAGTCGCGACGCCTTTGTCTTGTACGTGAGCACGACGGGGTTGTGCTTTTCCGCGAATAGGGTGGCGACTTCCTTCTGATCGCAGAACAGGATGTCTTCTGAGAACAGTCCGTACGTCGCGAGTGGCTGAAGGCGGAGGGTAATGCTCTTGTCCACGAATCCCACCGCGGAGACGTTGCCGACCTTATATGTGTATGGATTCTCCGTGTACTGAGTCACGCAGCCTTCGGGCAGCCAGCAGGTGGTATCCGATTTCTTCGGCACGGACGCGTGGCCGATTGTGGTACACGCGAGGTATCCCAGAATCAGGAGAAACGCAATCGAGTAGAGGATAGTGCGGACTGCAAACTTTTTGTCAATCATCGCTTCACCACCGCTTTCAGTGCTTGGAGCACAACATAGATGACGCCACATGTGTACGCAATAGACGCCCCGACGAGGGTGACCCCGAGGACGATGTTCCCGAGTGTGTAAATGAGACTATTCACTGGGTGCCTCTTCCTTCCGCGCGTGGCGCGAAACTTTGCACCGCTTGCCGCACTTGCCGCAGCGGAACTTGCCGAGCGTGCCCTGCTTGTCCTCGCTCTGCTTGGACACTTCAAGCACGGAGGGTTTCTTCGCCAGTTCATTGCAACAGGCGGAGATGTAGACGAATACGGACGGGGGAGCCTTGAACGGGCGAGGTGCAGGACGCTTGAATGGTTTTGACATGGTTCTTCCCTCCAGAAAATATGTGACTGGGCGTATGGTGTTTCCCCAGCCAGCGCAGTCAGCGGCGTCGTGTACGTATCACTAGCCCTGCTCACCCACCCCGCGCCTTGCAAGATCAAAATTTGGCCGCCTGTATAGGATCACTCCTGGGCACAGCCGTGTTTCAGTTAAGCCCCTTGGACAAGACCTACTCGTTGCTGACGACGCCCGTCCCAATGATGTTGTTATACGCATCGCGGATGGGGCAAACAGTGCCCACGGGTTGGCCCATCGAAAGGGGGTAAGCGGTGTAGTAGGCTCCATTGCGGCAGATGTTTCCGTACAGCACGCCATTGGGAGCATACCAAGTGACTGCGCCAGCAAATGCCGAACACAGCATCAATGCTGCAAAAACCAAAGTCTTTTTCATGAATCCTCCTTAGTCAATCGTGAGTGCGGCAGCCGCCAGTCGCGCATCGCGGACCTTCAGTGCCTCTATTACAAGACTATCAAAGACGGAGCCTTGAGTCAAGTCCTTTTTGCGGTAGGTCGACCCTGCGAACTCGAACCACCCTTTCGTCTTGCCCTCTGTGACAACACCCAAAATCAGGGCGTATTCTACCATGTCGGCCCTCAGGTCCATACCGACGGCATAGTCCAGAATGACAATCGTCTCACGGAATGGCGGGCCCACTTTGTTCTTCTTGTTGACGATCCGCATTCGATGACCCGTGTGCAGCTTAGTTTCGGGGTCGATAATATCCCCGCCATCTGTTTTCGATTGACGACGAACCTCCAAACGAACGGATGCGAAGAACTTCAACGCGCGTCCCCCCGTGGTCACTTCAGGGTTGCCGAACATCACTCCAATTTTTTCACGGACTTGGTTGATGAAGATGACTACCGTGCCCGTCTTGTGGGCAACACCCTGGAGTTTCCGCATAGCCTTCGACATTAATCGCGCCTGCATACCCATGCTTGCGTCCGTCATCTCCCCATCCAGTTCGGCTTTGGGGATGAGGGAAGTGACGTCGTCAATCACGATTATATCTACAGCCCTACGCTCGACAAGGTTGATGACTACCTGAATCGCTTCTTCTCCATAGCTAGGCTGGCTCAAAATCAATTCGTCCATGTTGACGCCTAGCTTCGCAGCATAGTTGACGTCGAGTGCGTGGGTAGCGTCTACGAAAGCAGCCACACCCCCATCTTGTTGCGCCTGCCCAATTGCATGTAGACAGAACGTCGTTTTACCCGCGGATTCAGGTCCATAGACTTCGATAATGCGCCCACGGGGAAGCCCCCCGCAGGCGATTACGTGCTCATCTACGGTAGGGAGGTTAAGGGAGATTGAAGAGATCCGTTTGCCTGTCTTCCTGCCGATAGGTTGAATGAGGATGTCCTCCGCGCCCTTGTTCATCTCCTTAGTCACTTCTGCTGCCGCTTTCAACTTCTCTTCCTTGGACAGAGAAGGCAGAACTTGCGTTGGAGATATGGATGGAATCGTCTCCTGTAGATTGTTCTTTTTCACGATCAAACTCATGATGTGTCCTTTCGAGATACCGTTCAGCCATTTCTCTAAATGTTCGATTTTCAATGACGCCCAAGTACGTATTACAGATAGAGTGCAACAATCCCCGAACCTCACCTGACACGTGACAGTGGTCTATAAATCTTTTCCATTTACCCGTGCCGAAGGGAAGCCCGCAAAGAGCGCAACAGTGCTTTTGCTCTTTTTCAAGAACCAATATCTCCTCACGGGACTTCCCGTACAGGCTTCGCACCCGTGAATCCTCCAACCTATCGGGGTGTCGTAGCTTATACTGGCGGTTATACTCTCGCATCTTCTGTTTTCGTTCTGCGAGTTTCTTCGGGTCCGACAATACTTTCTGTCGAGCCCGTCGATTGTATTCCTGCTGTTTCAGTTGACGATGGGTTAACATCGATCTTCCCTTCTGCCGCTTCCTTTTGAAAATGGGCAATCGTTGACATGAACATCAGGAACGCCTTTACAAATTTGTCCCCCCGCATCGCGGCGAGTGCCTTCCTGCCATGCTTGGTATAGAACTCGTGCGCCAACTCTACTAATTGGGCATGCGAGTTAAACCAATTAAAAAGGCACGTATGGCAGTTTCGCTTAGGAAAATTCACCATATCTAGGAGGTGCCCGCAGTCCGTTAGCCTCGGATGCTTCACCGTGAAATACTTCCCGCGCAACTTCCGAATCAACTCGGGAGTTATTGCTGGCGGGTTCCCGTCCTTGTCGGGTTGGAGTTCTGGGGGAACCTGCGGGACGAGTCGTTCTGGATTTTCGGGTTGTACACTGGGCTTCGATTCACCCTCCGCTGGGAACTGGAGTTGCCCCGCCTGGGGATTGTCTGCTCCCGTGGGACGAGCCCCGTCACTGCTTGGTCGTACTTCGCTTTCTTGTTCATCCATACGCTCTCCTCCTGCCATATAGGCTTGGTCACCCTACGGTCAATAATCGGATCAGTTGCCCCGTACTTCTGATTCAGCGCGGACTTCTGCGCTGCGGTGGGTTCTTCTTCGCCCAACTCCGCGGCGACCTGACGTCGGATAGCGATGCCAACACTCACTTCTCCGCCGCTATATCGGGGCTTCGCATCCTTCCTGTCGCGCTTCTTCGGTTTCCAATCTGGATTACAGTTCTTGCAGTCCAGCCACAATCCCGCGTGTACCTTCATATCTTACCTTTTCTTGGTGCTAGATTTGACTCCCAAAACTTTATTTTGAAACTTTGTAATCTCCCCAACGAGATATCCGAGATGGTATGCGGTTGTCTCATTGTCGAAGATCTCCACCCCCGCCCACTCGAACATCCCATGAATCGCATGCCATGCTTCGTGGGCCACATACCCTGCTCGTGCGACTGATGAGTAGAACAGATGGGCGTTCCCCGTCTCATGACCAGAATATAGCGCGGACACGCAAGGATCGTCCATCAGTCCCGTTTCCCCATACCTCTTGAAGTAACTGGCCCGCATGTCGTCTGTGAAAACCACGTGGATCTTATACCCCATCCATGCGGCAAACGTCACGGTCTTTTCATAGTCGCCGTGCCTCGTTTTTCTCATCGCGACCTCAAATGATCCATGTACACGCGCGTTGGATAGATGCCCAGTTCCACGAACTTCGCCCCCACCCTCTGCTCCCATCTACGGTGACGGTCTCGTCCTAGTAACTTCTCCGCGAACGCGCCGCGCTCTATGTCGTCCGTGGAGTCGTACCACACGTAGGCCGCGGCAAACCATTCTTCCTGCTCGTTTGTCTTGACCACCAGTTTGACGGCCCGCTCGACATCCGCACGGAACTCGGTCAGGTTGGGGAGGGCGGGGTCACGAAGGGACGGCCCTTTGCAACCCCCGAACCTCACGCAGCCTAGTGCCGCGCCGCGCGCGTCCCTATATGCCGACATAACCTCAGCGAATGCTCTTGCGTTTTCTCGAAAGTTTACGGGTTTTGGGCTCATATCCGCCTCTTTCCTTGATCTTCTCATGCCAGTCTTTCAGGTACTGAAACGCTTTCTCTGCGGGGATGTTAACCTTCGCCATATACTCCAGCCCGCCAATCGCCCATTTATTGCACAGGTAGCAAAGCCATGCGCGATTGCATTTCCCGCAGAACTCTTTCAGCCTACGCGGACAGCATGCGTGATCGTGATCTTGCTGGGGAGTGAACTGGGGGAACGGTCGCCCGCAGATAGCACAACCGCCGCCCTGCTGCTCAATCTCTTTCTCCTTCTGGGCGAGTGACTTTTTGTATATACGACGTAGACGCGCGTCTTTCGCTTTCTCACTTTTGGTCATTGCCCACTTCCTCCAGAATTTTATCCAATGGCATTATCATTTCCTCCAATTTTCCAGATATTCGATTAGACCCCGTAAAACATGGACGCTGTCCTTGGCTCCGCCCAATGCTATGTTGCACCATCGGCATAGAAGACCGCGGACTTTATCTGTGACATGGTCGTGATCGACAACAAGCCGCTCCCCCTCAGCAGGGGGTTTTCCGCATCCAAGACATAGACTCTGCTGCTGGGCTAACATAGTCTCGTAATCACTCTCCGTCATTTTATACTTTCGACGAAGATTCCTGCGCCTGTCTGCGATATTGCAGGCTTCTGGGTTTTCCTTACGCCACCCTCGGTTGTAACAGTTTCGACACATCCCCTTTGCCCACACAAGGTGTCCACTTCCGCACCCACATGTCCTCATTTTTTCCTCGCCAGCCGCTCGCTGATTACCTTCGCGGCATCCCCCGAAGTCATTAGATCATATCGAAAGATTTTATGGGGAAATAGCCTCTCCAACATACTTTTTTGTCCTTTCGTCACGGGTTTTCCATGCCACGCAGCCGTACGCAACACTTTCTGTAACGTAAGTTTATGCACCCGTTTTCTAACTTGTTCATCCGCTACTTTGAAAGTTTCTTCAAGGCTATTTCTTGTTCCGTGAAAGTCTTGATCGTTGATCTGGCCGACTACATCCCACTTGCCGAGCGCATTCTCATATATCCGAATCCACCCACTCTTGCCCAACTCCGCGGGGATTAGCATCTTGAATCCGCCGTCTACCGCACGATACCAGAGCAACTCTGAGTTCTCCTCCACTTCCTTCGGGAAGCGGATCTGGAACAGGTCGGTCTCCTGAATCAAGGTCTGTGCGCCATCCACGTCAGTCAGTTTGGTGAAGTCGACGTGGGAGTTGTCCTCTTTCAACTTCTCCAACTGCTCGACTACTTCCAACAGGCCCTTGCCCTTCAGGTCAAGATCCTTGCTCAATCCCATGAGCGTGGGCAGCGTAATCAGTGAATGGCGGCTCGCATTGTCACAGATGTCGAGCACGATGCAGTTGCGCTTCACCCAGTTTGCCGTCTTGCCCTCAATGGTATACTTTAGGTTGCCCGTTCCCTCCTGTAACCGAGTGCCCCTTCCTACCATTTGGGTAAATAGGACAGCACTCTCAGTAGGACGGGCAAGAATGAGGCACGAAACGCGCCAATCATCGTAGCCTTCCACGTACAGATTGCAGTTGCATAGCACCTTAATCTTGCCATCGCGATGGTTCTCCAAGGTCTTCTTGCGATCTGGGTCTTCGCCCCACGTCGCTTCCGCGCTTATTCCCCGTTCTCGAAACGCGAGGGCGAGGTCACTTGCGTGGGCGATGTCGACTGTAAACGCCATCGTCTGTCTGTCCTCTCCATGTTTGATCCACGCATCCACGATTGTTCTGTTGCGGGCGGGGGTGTTGACGGCATTGGAGAGTTCGGATTTGACAAAGTCTCCATCCCCCGTTCCCACGATATCGAGGGATACTCCACCGCGTACCCGATATCCTCGCAGGGATACGAGCCATCCGTCTTTGATGGCCTGTCGCAAGGGATACTGGAAAGCAACCTTATCGAAGACGTCGGATAGTGCCGCCCCGTCTGGTCGAATCGGAGTTGCAGTAACACCCAACAGCAACTTACTGCTATCAGGTTCCAAACATCCCGAGCGGTCAAGGATTCGGCTATAACCATCCGTGACCCCATGATGCGCTTCATCGATGACAATCTTGTCAATATGTTCCCAGTTGAGTTTTTCAAGGCGTGATGTCCCCTTCCTGCCCAATGTCTGGACACTTGCTGAAATGATATCGTCGTCTGGGCTACTGTGAAACGTGCCCGCTTCTCTCCCCACCTTCAGCGAAGGGTTGACGCCCTGCGCCTTGTCCGCGTTCTGCTCAATCAACTCGTCCCTGTGCGCGATGATCAGCATCTTACCTGGGAGACGCGATTTGAGTGCCTCGTACAGCTTGGAAAAAATTATGGTTTTGCCAGTCCCCGTCGCCATGACGTGGAGCATCCTACGGACGCCCTTGTCGTACTCGGAAAGGGTGGCGGAGATGGCATCGTTCTGGTATGGACGGTCTTGTAGGATCATGGTTTCCACCCTTTCTGTTTCCAGAATTTTACTATGAGGTCGTGCTCCAGTATACACACAATCTCCAACTTGATGCGCCCGTCGTGGATGTCCCCATGGCACCTGGCACATAGTGTGAGCAGGTTGTTTTCCACATGCTCGCCCCCTGCGGACTGGTAGGAGACATGATGGGGGTGAAGACCGTCCCTGCGCCCACAGTGTCTGCATTTCCAGTCGTCACGGGAATATACCGCCTTCCTGATTTTGTCGGGCAATCGGCGCTTGGGCATAATAACCCCATTCTCCACACTCATGATCCCACTGCGGTTCCACGTAATCCACGACAATCGTGTCATTCGGCAGAATCTGTCCCGTCGCTAACACCTTCGCGATTGGCTGCTCCACGCGCAACTTGATCGTGCGCTGAAGGTATCGGGCGTTGTCCCGCCTGTTGTACCCCTCTTTCGCAATCTGTCGGAATGCGGAAGGGGACACGTTGATCATGAACAGTTGCTTGGACCCGAGCACAACCCTGTCCTGCAACTTGTTCAGTTCCAGACTCAGGATATCGTTCACGTTGTCAGGGGTGAGCGTGTTGAACACGACCACCTTGTCAATACGGTTCAGGAACTCAGGCGTAAACTTCCTGCGCGCCGCGGCCATCGCGGTATCCTCAATCTCCTGCTGGGATATTTCCGACCCCAGAGGAGAAAACCCAATCCCTGCGTCTCCCGTCTTCACGGCCAACTCTGCCGCACCCACGTTTGACGTCATGATATGAATGGTGGGAAGGAAGTCCACTGGCTCATTGGTGCCTGTCATCAGTGTCCCCTTGTCGAGGATTCCGAGCAACAGGTTCCAAACAGAGTCAGACGCCTTCTCAATCTCGTCCCACAGGATGACCGTGAACGGCTGTAGCACGGGCCCCTCAACAGTACGCGGTGCGAATCCAGGGTTGGTCACAATCTTACTCGGCCCGCTGCGCGCCGCCAGCAGAGCAGCATTCGTGAAGTACGGATGCGTCTCCCTGTGTCCGAGATATCCTGGGGGCGAACCAATCAACTTCGCGATTTCATGGCTGTGCTGAAATTCTCCGCAGTCAACCTTCATCATCTTGTGGGGGTCGCCATACAAACCTTCACAGAACGCTTCCACCGCTCCAGTCTTGCCGCAACCAGTCGGCCCGAGGAATAGGGCACTGCCAACGGGTTTGGTCAGGTCGTAGAATCCACTCTCAAACATCTCAATCAAGTCAGTTAGGGCCTGAGTCCCCTTCGGCTGGCCGATGATACGCTGAGAGAACTTGAGCGACAGAGCATCTTCCCTGCCGCTCTTGCGGGTGATATCCAGTTTCCGAGTGGACATAGCCACCCCCTTAGTTATCGAGTTGTGTGCCTTCGCCTTGTTCGGAACCTTCCATCTGTGCGTCTGACGGGACATCAGTCACTGCGGGTTGCGCGTCTTCCACATTGTAGTTCGGGTCCGCAAGGATGTCCGCAGCCATCATTTCCAATGCCTGACCGTCTGAGGGGTCTTTGTAGTTCCCCTCTTCGTCGGGGCCGATGCTGCCCATGTGCTTTTTGAGTAGGGCCAGAGCGGGCTTGATTACGTTCTCGCGGGCCAACTTTTTCACGTGGACGTTCAACCACACCATAGACTCGTCTTCGGTCAGTCCGAGGATTGTGTCTACTTCGTACTGAACTTCCTCCGATGTCATCTGGGCCGCCTTCAGCGTGAGAGCACGGATGATCATGGGCATAGGCACACCGTTGAACTCGCCCTCCAGGCTCAACTTGGAAATAATGCGCAACTTGAGCAGACCAATCGGTTCGTATCGGTCACGCGACAAATCGGCCCCCTTCATGAGGGCGACAATCGCGACGAGATAGTAGGACTTGGAGTACTTCAGCCCTTCGATGTCCTTGCAGTACTTGGAGAAGGATTCGTATCCCCAGTCGCTGAAATAGTTCTTCGTCTTCACTTCATAGAGGAGTTCGGCCAAATCAAAGGTCGCTGCGTTGGTCCCCTTGACCAGCTTCGTAATCTCCCGCTTCACCTTCGCCGCGCGCCCCGCTTCCACGTCGCCGACAATGGCAGGTACGGATACCTGTTCTACTCCCTCGAAAACTGTTTCCATTATGCCCTCCCGATAGCGTTGAAGTTTGTGCAACCGCCGAATGTCTGGGTGGCCGAATCGTACTCCAGAACCACCTCAGTTTCTTGAGTTTCTTGCTCGTCTTCCAAAATGCCCTTCACTTCATTCTCGTTCAGGATGAGATGAATGACACCATTCAGCTTGTACTCTTGACCCGAGTACTTGCCGAAGACCACTGTATCGCCAACGGCAATCGTTGTCAAGTCTTTTCCGATTGCGAGGACTTTTCCCTCTGCGGGCTTTTCCTTCTCAATGGTTCCTTCCGTGATGATCACAGAGGACACTTCATCCGCGGGTGTTTGCAACACGAGCAGTTCCTTGCCCAATGGGCGGAACACTTTCTTCGCGATGGGCTTCGCATCCGCTTCGGGCACGAACTCCATACGCGGTTCGTCGCTCACGTTGCGGAAAATGTCGCCTTCGCCCTCACCGCCCGCGAATGTCGCCTTGCGAGCCCCCGCTGCCAGCATGTCTTTACGCATGATTCCCTCCCAGTGTACTCAAAATCCGCTTCCCGTACTCACTTGTCACGGGAACTTCCACCGTCTGGCGGTAGAACTTCCCGCGATACTCAACATGTTCGAGGCGTCCACCACCCTCGACCTGATGAACTATTACGTCCACAGGATCCTCGTCGGCTATGAGCAGCGCGCCCAGATCCAGCGGATGGATGTCAATGAACTCCATGTCTCCTCCTATTGTGTTGCATCGCGCAGCGTGTGCGCGTTCTTCGCGAGCCCCTTCACCATCTTCCAGATGATGGGGCGAAAATCTTTGCCGTCCAGCATAGCGAATGCCACGCTGGAGAATTCCTTGTTCTCGGGAAGGTTCACGACTTCTGCGAACCGTTTCCTCACCTGTCCAAGGTTGCCGTAGGTATCCCAATCGCCCACCGCGTCAAGTGCTTCCGCGTAGACATCTTTCGCATTCAGTTCTATGGACATCGCCTTCGTCGTGAATACTCGCTGCCACTTCTCAAAGAATGCCTTGAACCAAGGCGTGGAGTTCTTCACGTACTCAGTCGTGTCCAGCCCTTGGGACAGCGTCTCCCAGATATGTTTGGGCGACATCCCTGTGACGAGCCGATGCAGTCGCAGGTACTCCACGTACTTGATCTTCAATCGGAACGGCGGTTGCCCGTTTCGGTACCACGTCGCTACGAACCCTTCATCTACAGCATTGCCCGTGCCATGCGTTCCCACTCCTGTCGCCATCGTAATCCGTGTGGCGTCGGCGAGCGAGATGTCGAACTTTTGGGGCGTCCTGAACCCTGCTGCGTCCGCGAACTCCCGCAACGCTTCGGGCTCCAATTCCTCGCCTGTCTCATTGTCAATCACCGCGAGCAGAACCAGTTCCTGCCGCTTGCCGTAGTCAACCACGATCCGCAGATCCTTGTTGAGCCCTTCAAACACGAGCGTGTAGCCTTCGCGCAGGGATCCGCCATCTTCAGCGTAACCCTTCGCCTTGATCACGCGATTGAACTCCGCGGTTGCCCACTTCGCATGCGGACTGTGGAAACTGCCCTTGGACGCGATGTAGTTTCGGCCCTCCCACGTGTACATGGTTGCCATAAACCCGTCCATCTTTTCCCAGACGACAGGCGGGGTAGAGAGCAGAGGATTCAGACTGGGCAGGGTGCTGCCATCGCTCACTTCCGAACTGGCATAGTTGTGGAACTTCTCAAACGGGCGCGCGACGATCTCCAGCGTCAGATCATTTACGATGATGCCCCTGCACTTGGACGTAACCTTGTCCCACTTGCCCTCGTACACTGCCTTGCGGGTGTATGTGTACATGCTCAACGGAAATTCGTCGTGGTGCGCGACTTGGATGTAACCCTCGTCGATCCAGTGCTGTAGCCCACGATCTGTTACGTCGCTCGTGTCGCTGATGTAGTTGAGAAAGTTCATGTTTACTCCGTAGACTGACTGGCCGAATCGGCCAATGCCTTGTTGATTTGAACGGCGAGCAGCGCGCGCGTCGCATTTTCCACAATCGCGCCCACATGGAGTTCCTTGTTACCTGGGCGATTCTTGCGGCTCAGGAAATGGGTCTTGTACGTTTTGCCCCCGAGCCAACTTAATCGGGGTATGTCATGTCCAAACGGTTGTGACATGGATCCTCCTAGATGTCAATGTACCAAAAGCGAGTGCTGTTTGTCAATGGCCTTTATTCTCGTCCCGATCCACTTCATGACGGGGACAACCATAGAGTTGCCCAAGGCTGCGTGACGGGTGTTCCTGCTCGCCTTAGGGATGTCTGTATACCCAACAGGAAACCCCATAAGCCGCTCGCACTCAGAAGGGTGGTATCTGCGGATGCCGACCGAATCAACCACGAAACTGCTGTTGTGGTTTGGCAAACTGAGGGTGGGAGCAATGTCTGACACCCCTTGGTTATATGCGTCTACGAAAACTAAGTCTTCTGTGCTTTGAGTATCTTCGTCAGCCACGTTGGGTATGCTCGCCCCATATTTTCCGCGCGGCGTAAAATCCCCACACAGGCTACTCGGCTCAAATAGAGCGGAGAAAGATTTTCGCCAGTCTCCAAGATATCCGACGGCGTAGAGCCTACGACGTCTTTGGGGGACTCCGAAGTGCTGAGAGTCCAAGATTCGGTAGGAGACACCATACCCGCATTCCGCCATTTTCCCGAGGATGGTGCCAAAGGCCCGTCCTTTGTCACTTGACAGGACTCCAGCGACATTTTCCCAGACAAACCATCGGGGTTGAAACTTTTCAAGTATTCGGCAAAACTCAAGGGCCAAGTTTCCACGTTCGTCATCCAAACCTCCTCTCTCTCCAGCCACACTAAACGACTGGCAGGGGGTGCCGCCAACCAACAGGTTGATGGGGGATACATCAGTCCGTTCACAGATTTTTGTCATGTCCCCGAGATTGGGGACTTCAGGATAGTGGTGGTTCAGTACCCGACAAGGAAAATCTTCTATCTCGGAAAACCAAGCGGGCACCCAACCTAATGAGTGCCACGCTGTAGTTGCCGCTTCAATCCCGCTGCATACCGATCCGTAGATCATTGGACCCCTTCATTTTCCGACAACTTTTGGGCTGCTTTTGCACTTAGCGACTCGATAATCTGAGGTTTGTATTTGATGAGGAGGTCTTGCATTTCCGCTGCGTTCCTCAATAGTTGCTGAAGGGGTACTGGGTTACCATCAATATCGAACACATTGAAAGGCTGGGCTGGGTAACGAACCAGTTCTGTCGAGTCCTGCACGCTGAACGTGTCGGAACCATTCTTGACGCGCAAGAAAAGCCCTTTGGTAGGCACGTGGGCTATGCTCACGTCGCCAAAGTAAGACACCTTGAAATGGCTCATGCCCGCGTTAACATCGTAAGTAGCAGGAATTGCATCCCCGAAACGCAAGTCGTTTTTAGGGGACTCCGACATAAGAGCCTCCCCTACAATGTGGGTGATGCACAATTCCTTGCCATAGTATCGGATCAAGTCTCGCCCCAAAACGTTAGGTTGGAACTGGGCGTAAGTCTGAACGAACTCCGAAGAGGATACGATTGGCATCCTCGCCCGAGTCTGTTTGAAACGATCCACTTTGTCTTTTTCTACTGACGTAGAAAGTTTTGCCAAGGTCGCGAGGGCTTGCGTAAATGTGAAGTTGGGAACAGGCGAAACCCCTGTAAGGCGGTAGCCTCTTATCCCGTGGATGTGCCTCAAAATCCCAAGGTCTACTAACTGCTTGGCCGCTGGGTTGAGATGGTTAAGGACGCCCATAGTCTGCTCAGGAGTCATCCCCTCCACAATGAATCCTTGGGCTTTAAGAAATGCAAACCACGGTCCCTGCCCCCCGTCGATGCTCAAGGCATCCACCTGTTGGTTCGGAGAGCCCGCGACGTAGTCATACACAACTTGTTGATACTTGTTCATTTTGTTGTTCTCCTCTACTCTTTTAATCTTATCAAATAGACGGGGGGCGTGTCAAGGCTTTTGTTGGCCGATTCCAAGATTATTCCCGTATGCTTCCAGATGCCAGATGACTAGCCACTTTTCCCTCTCGTATCGAGGCTTGGGGCGATGGTGCGTCCTGTGGAACATGCAGCAAAACGGGCAACAGTAAACGTTCTTCAACAAAGGATTGCGGTCAAAGTAGATGGCCGCTTCCTCCGTTGGGAACCCTCGCTTTTTGCCGCACATCCTTTTGCGTATCCCAAACCAGTCGATTGTGAGCGGAAACCCGTGCATTAGTGCCTCTCCTGAAATATCTTCGCACAGGCCGCGCACTGCGTCCCGTCTTCGAAGCAAGCCGTCTTGCGGACTCCCTTGTAGGTGGCCGATTTCGGACACGCCACCCGCTTCGCTGCTTCCTTCTCCGCTGCCTTCTCTGCCCGCCGCCCGTCGCGGATACCGTCCATTCGCTCCTGAATCGCTTTGAACGAGCGGTAATGGATCAGCGCGTTGCAGTAGGCTTGGAAGTCTTGCTCTTGGAGTGCCCGACCCTCCAAGTGCCAGGGGTCGAACTCCGCGGTTTCCTTGTCGAGTCTCAGGATGAAACGATCATCAATCGGCTGCTCAGGGAACTCGCGCTCCCAGGCAGCGGTGTAGAATCCCGTCTGAAGGCAGTATCCCGCCCGCAGAGTATTGGATGACTTGTAATCCACCTGACACCGACGACGTTTGAACGGGGTCGGGCAACAGGCGGGGTTGCTGCACGAATCGGCCCACACCAGATTGTCCATTGTCCCGCATGCGCCCAAGTCTACGTGATAAACGGTGCGCTCGCTCTGTATCCACTCCAGATTATGCTCCACGCACCACATGATCGCGGCGGTGATGCACGATTCGGCCCGTTCCTCACTGGGCATAATCGCTATCAACTCCTCCAACCGCAGATAGTCCTGGCTCATCGTCGCGTGTGCGATCTTCTCCAGGTGCTCGTGGGCGATTGTCCCAACCGTGCCCGCATCCTCCAAACTTTCCCTCGCGGCCTTTTTCGCTTCGGCGACGATCTCGTCCATTTCCTTGAGGAAGAACTCAAACGCGCCATTCGGGCCCAGGTGCTTCGCCATGCAGATTTCACGGAATCGGTCAAGTGCCTTGCGGATGCCCCAGTTGATGAGGGGCTCGCTGGCTGTCCCGTCAGTCTTTTTTATGACGGTGGTCACCCCATCCAAGGGCAGAAGACCCATTGGTGTCTCCAGCAACCAGAGCCATTTGTCGCGGTCAAAGCGCAGCACCTTCGTATTGTTGTAGAAGTAGTGGGGAGGGCCCGTGTTATACTTTTTGATTATCAGGGACATTTGTCTCCTAGTCGAAGGTGCTATCTGTGCTGCTGCCATCTGCCCACGCGAGTTCTTTCGCGGTAGGTCGCTTTGCGTAATCTGCTTCCTTCGTCCTACGCATCTTTACTGGGGAGGGCGTCTCTTCCACATTGATCGTGCCCACGCTCACCGTCAACGTAAACGCGCTAATCCTGCGCCCTTTGAGACCCTTCTGCTTGAATAGGTCTCGTCCCGCGGCGGCGAATGCAGACTTGAGTGTGGAACCTGTCCCGCGACCTTGCTGGTACATGTACTTTGCCAGCAGTTCTGGGAACTTCCCTTCGAGTGTGACCGATTTGAGTGTTTTCATGCGTTCTCCGAACTTCCTATGACGAAGCACGTGTTCAGATATCGATGGGCGATTCGCTCGCGGATGAGCGCGGTATTGCGCGCTTCCACCGCTTCACGGTCAATCCCGATGTAGCGGACGGCATTCAACCCAGACGGGCCCAGGTCAAAGGTGTCGTCCACGTGGATGTAATCGTAGTCGAGAGTGATGGGTAGTTTAGCCACGGGTGCGGTCCCGTCTCTGGCTTTCGGCGAACTTGGCCGATTCCAGTTCCCACCCGTTCTTGAACAGTTTCGCGTGGCCTTCAATTTTCTCAGGATTGTTCCTTATTTCTATGCCCATCCTGAAAGCAAGACGCCCCTTCTCCACCAGCCTATCCCGCCAGTCGAGATGGAAATCTTTCGTTGCCTGTTTCAGTTCGTTGATTTTCATTGTTTTGCCCCCATTGCGACCACCGTCTTCGGAGTGCTAATCCATGCGGTTGTCGGATTCAAAAGTCTAGGATAACGCGGGCCGAGTCCCAGCCAGATAAGCACTCTGGAATCGGGCACGCTCACGTGCTGCCAGTGATGGTCAATCGCGACCTGCTTCAAATCGGTCATCATGTCCTTGTGGTATCCGCGGATGGCGAGCGCGTGGCGAATCTCCTGCGCACGTGCTGGGGCGATCTGGCCCACACACGTTCCCACTAGCGCGAGCCCTACGATCTTCGACAGGATGTATGCTCTGAGTAATCTCATTTTCTCCTCCGTATGGGAAACAGAATAGGCAGCGAGTAGCACACGAGGCAGAATATGAACTGCCCCAGTAGCCACCATGTGACCTTGTCGAATATCATAATTGGTCCTCCGTGATGGAAACGATTTCCCCGTAGAACAGGCGGTAGAATCGGGCCCGAACCTCTTCCTCACTGTCCCCGCGCATAACGCGGGTGGATGTCACCGTGCTACCGATGTACGGGGCATAGACAACCGTGAACGACTTGGACACGTACGGTTCCATAGTCTCCTCATTTCCCGACGGCTGCCGCGAAGGCTGCCGCCGCTTCCGCTTCATCCGCTTCAAGGTACACCATCGTGTTGCCCCCGTTCACGTGACCCAGGTACTTCTGGAGTTCGGCCACTTTCATGCCGCCCAAATATGCCAGCCGTCCCGTGCTGTGCTTGAGCGCATGCGCGTGGCACTTGAACTCGGGGATGCCCGCTTTGCGCCCATACTCCACCATCCTGCGGTGGAATGTCATGCGGGACATGGGGAAGAACCGACCTGTCATCGTCGTCAGTTCCTGCTCATCGGGCAGCAATGGCTGGGTCGTCTTGCGCGATTTTTTCAGCCGCTGCACAACTAGATGCCCGCCCACGATATTGCTCTCGTTCAGCGAGATGACCTCGCTCACGCGTAGCCCGTGATTGAATGTGACCCGCAGCATGAGCGCGTCCTTGTGGGACACCTGCTCTGCCGCGTCGAACAGCCTGTGCAACTCATCTCTGGTTAGGCTTTTCATAACGTCATCCTACCAAACACCCAACCCCTTGTCAAGAGTTTTCTTCGGGGTCTTCCTCAATGAAAAAATGGTCATAGCTTGCGTAAAGATGCCAGCCGCACGCTGCCCCGTTCACAATGCGGCGCGCGTTAGTTTGGCTCTCGCGCGCCTCATACGCTGCCAGCGCGGCGAGTGCCAGATGGACGAGACCCTTTAGCGTCTTAGCTCGCATGGGCCGCTTCCATGTTCCAAATGGTCTGGGCTAGCATGTGATACTCCAGACGCAGAGCGGGGTTAGAAGTCTCACGCTGCATACGGACACAATATGCAAACGCCAGTTGTTTGTCCTGATTGAAACGTGCAAGTATTGCCTTGATTGTCGGAGTCATCTGAACCTCCTGTTTTCGGATATGCCCCAGTCTTCCTTGATGCCCAATTCCTTTTTGGCCCGTTGCTTCTGGAACGCCGCAAACTCTTTCGCCGTCTTCTCATCCATCGCCGAATTCACAGGAACGGCCAACTTCTCTTTCACCATCACATTCAGAATGTGCTTACAGTTTGTCCTGGGAGTGTGCTTCGTCCAGTCGGGACAGGAGCACGACCACGCCTTCGGTTGCCCCAGTGGGCTCTTGACCGACACTACATACGGCTTCGCCGCAGTCCCCTGCACTGCCCACTGGTCCACCCAGAGGGGTGAGTTGGCTTTAGGTAACTTCCTAATTTCCCCGTTGAGCATGAATTTTCTCCACCTGTCGTAGGAACTCAGTCTCTGTTAGCATCAACTTCATACGATTACATGTCACACAGCAAGACACGCTGTTGTTCAGAATGTACCCCGTCGCATTGTTCAACCTATCCACGCCACCAGAGGGCGCACCCCCACAGTAGTGACAGGGCTCCGCGATTATGCCTAAGAACTCGCCCAGAGTCAAGGCGAAAGCCAACCCGCGGGACACCGCCGACTTGACATAGCGGTTGTATCCCATCTCTGGTCTGCATAGCGCACAGTTTGTTTTCCATCGCTCATGTGGGCACAGTGCCGTGCCACACCCTTTGCATTGGGTCTTAATCTTCCCGTGTGTGCACACCTGTCGTCCCCCGCATTCCCTGCAGGTTTCTTTACGACGGTTGTGCTCACAGATAATTCGCCTCTTCACTTCACTCCTCCCGCTGCTATAAAAACGGCCACCCAAGCCAGAATATAAATCAGTCCCATGACAAAGTCAAGTGCATCATCGTGGCTCATACGAGGAACCGCACGGTGACTGTCCACTTGTCACCGTCTTCCTCTATGTCCCAAATCAGGTGGTCATCGTCAATCATGTTCTGGGCCAATTCCAGCCCATCGCGAAAGGCGATTGCCTCTCGTTCGGTTTCAAAAATTTCGGTCACTTCGTCCATAGATCCCCCTGTGGGCCAGTTGGCCCGATTGTGGCATTCGCATTGACACGTCCAAGGCGGGACGGCGTTCGCGTGGTCCCTCAAACAGCACAACCCCGACATCCTGTCGTCTCGCATTTTTGGCCCCCTGTCAATATAGTTCCATCATGGAACGAAGGTGACAGGGTGCCGTTACACCCTGCCGCCCACGGTTGTGGAGTCTACGAGATAGACAGACCCCGTTTTGCATTTGCAGCCCGATACACGGAGAGCAAATCAGCCCCCTCTTGGACTACCACCCCCACTGTCCACGTCGAAAGAATATCGTTATGGCAGGGGTGGAACCCACTAAAATTTGAGTGGGTAGGCAGCCCGCATACCGCACACCGCCAGCCGTCCCCGTGGGGCTCGATTCTGGCCCGTTTGCAGCGGGGGCAGGTCATTTCTCGAATGCCCCCACCATCCCCAGGACGAGAATAATCACGATGAGTTCACCCAGGGTTAGCGACATAGGACCACCCACAGGTATCCGAGTGTCCAGCCTATGCCCAACCCGATGACGAGGACGAACCACTCCAGTTTGGTTTTCATAGGTTATCCCTCAGGTACTGCTTGAGTTTGGTGAGGACGGTGAACACGCGCGGCACTTCCCCCGAGTTCGCGTAGGTCGGCCAATACTCCCAGCCGTAGGTGACTCCGCGGATATCTCCCACGTGCGCCCCGTTCTTGAATACCGCGAGGCGGTTGGCTGAACTGTCATATACCCCGAATCGGATGAACAGGTTTTCTGTGATATCACTCATACTCTCCTCCGCTCCTGCTCGACAGCAGGTTCTTGTTCCAGATTTTCCAACTTCTCGCACGAATCGCAGAACAGCGCGTCGCACTCACGGCCACAATCGCCGCACAGATTCACCCTGGGTTTGCGCTCTTGGTTGATGCGCGCTTCTCTCACACCGTAACCTGACATGATTTTCTCCTGAGCCTGATTGGCCCTACCCGCTGTCAGAACCATACCAAGGTTCTGACAGAAGGCAATGCTCTCAGACTTACTGAATACGGATGGAAGTGAAGAACGTCTTCACGTCATCCATATTGGTTCCTTGCGAGTCCACCCAAGTACCGAATGCGAACATGTAGCCCTTGTTGCCCTTGACAATGACGACCAGAGCGACGCGCATTGTTCTGCCGCCCACTTGCTTGTCGACAATCGTCGCCAGTGCGGGCTGCCCGCTGATAGTGGCCGACGTCTGCTTTACCACCGTACCATTACCGACGAAACCATTTGTGACGCGGGTCAGGTCTTCAGGGACAGTCGCGAAGTTATACTCCGAAACCGCTACCATGTACGTATCGTCATTCGGAAGCGAAGCCGAGAACGTAGTAATGGTAAACGGCTTTCCCGCGTCCGTAGTAAGCGACTTCGGGCCATCTGTGGTCAGTTCCACGGGGGCATTCACGGAGAAACCCTTGTGATAGTCCAGGTCGCTCACCAGCTTTAGGCCAGCGGGCACGTGCATGTAGGACGAGTCCTGCAACGATACGGAGTAGTTGTAGGTTTCGCCGTCTGCGATGTCGAACGAACGGCCACTCGTGCTGCGCTGACCATCCGTAGCGGACGCGGTGTAACTGCCAGGGTACACGGGCTCCGTGCAGAATCCACCAGGGATGACGTCGCCAGTGCAGACGGGATTTCCGTTCAGCATGAATCGCAGGTTCACGTCAGTTTGGTTGTAGAAGTTAACTTTCGTGCGACCATCTTGGCCGAATGCCAATGCGGACGCGAGGAACAGAATGGATGCGATGAGAAACTTTTTCATGGTGTTTTCCTTTGGGCATTCGCCCGTGAATCTATGCTACGACTTGCGGGACTCTTCCAGATATTCAAGGGCATTCTGGTAGAGCGAGTTCAGTTTTTTCTTGCACTGAATATGCTCGTCCAGATTGCGATGGAACACGGTTTTGCACGGCTCGCCATAATGCAAAGGCTGACCGCACTTGTGGCATGGTGTCGGCTTGTTCACGGCTGAGGGTATGCCCAGCGGCGTACTCCGATGCGGGGCAGGTTTCACCCCACGGATTATGCGAATGGCGTGTTCCCTATCCCGAACGAACAGACCTTTGAGTCCGCTTCGTTTGAGAATCAGTTCCGCCAGCGCGGTGACGGGCGCATCCTTTACGCCCTGGAAAGTGCTGTTCATTTGTTGTGCTCCAGTTTCTTCCATTCCTTGTTATGTTTGCGAATATGTTCCCGCACGGCTGTCGCTGAGATCTTGTTGGTCTTCAGGGCCAGCGTGCTCCCAGTCTTTGGGCTGTTGAATAAAACCAGATCCCATGCGTGGTCGGGGCAGTCTTGTATGCCCACCCAGATCCCGCCGCCCTTCTCTACGATGTCACAGAAGAACCGCTCGTACACTGAGTTTACGGTCACGATTTTGTCCCCTTCCCTTCAGATTCAATCCTAGCACGGACTTCCCCCTCAAGGCAACCCTTACCAAACATGGCGGCATCAATCACCGTCTGGGCTGCCCTGAGGGAAAGACTGCGGGGGCGCAGTACCAACCGTGCCACCCGCTTCCAGTACTCCTCTTGTTGCTCTGGTGAACTGAACATCATCGCTCCCCCAGAATGTGCAGAGCGAGATAAATAACCCCGCCCCAGAATGTGACCGACAGTGCAATCACTGCGGTCCAAATGAGTAGAATCGCCCAACTCTCGCTGTTCATCGTTTCACCTTCAGTTTGTCCAAACTGGGCTTGTTGAACTCGGGCTTGGTGACCGTCTTCTTAGTCGTGCCCAGAACACGACCGAAGACCGACTGTACCGCCTCACAGCCTTTACCTTTGTACCCCGTCAAGTCTATGCTGGGGTTTCCTTCGTCATCAAAAGTCAACGTGATTATTTTCACAGAATGCCCTCCAGTTGTTGGTATTCTTTTTCAGCGGATTGGCGCGCCATTTTTGCCTCTGCCTCTGTCGGGAACAGCCCGAGATGGATATGTTTCCCTTTTACTTGGATGTAGGCACGCCATGCGCCCTTCTGTTTGTGAAAGCCGTACCCCTTGACGTCGTGTAACCCCGTCTTCATGGCGTGAATCATTTGCCGTTCAGCGGATGCCCATTCAAGGTTGTCCGCGTCGTTGCCCATTCCCTTCTTGTGGTTCACTGTGGGAAGGTTGTTGGGGTTGGGCAAGAACGCTTCCGCCACAATGCGATGTAGCAGAAGGCTATGTTTCTTGCCGTCTTTACGGAGTGTAATTCCGACATATCCCATCGGCTCCCCGTTTCTATGGCAAGCGTTGTGCGCCCAACCGTTGAGGATGCGTGGGGGATTGCACCCGTGTCTTCGGACCCTCCCCGCGCTACTAACTTCGTAGTCGGGGAAGCCGACGATCCCTTTCCAGAGTTCGGTCACGAGCGGGTATCCAGCCACTGCATCTGTACCTTGCCCGTGGCGTTAACCTTTTTGCCCAGATACTTGAAGCCGTTTTTCTGAGCAACCTTGATCGCGGCATTCTCGCCATACGCTTTCTTGAGATTCACGAACCATGAATGGTCGTGCTTGCCCGAATCGAACTCGCTAACAATCGCAGAGAATGAGCCATCCGCTTTCTTCACGAAGCCCAGGTCATTCGCAGCAGGACCGACAAACTTACGGCGCACGATGACGTTCGCCTTGTCGCCTGCCTTGTCAAGGTAGGTAGTCTTGCGCCCGCGGTAATCAAACAGGGACACAGGTTCTTTGTGAACCTCAACATCTTTATACCCCATGTCGTTCAAACCTTTAACTAGGCTCTCTTCGTCACGGAACTCAGATTGGTATTCATGAAATTTTGACATAAGCACCTTTCTCTAGGCGAATCGCCCTGTTAGGGGACTTTGCTCCAACAGCCCGTGAGCAAGTCCGTGTTGAGTCTGTTCAGCATACGTCGCCCACTCCAGATTGTCAACAGCATTGTTCGCCTTCACGCCATCCTTGTGGTTAACGGTAGGCTTGTTGTCTGGATTGGGGAGGAATGCTTGCGCTACCAGAATGTGCACGTATCGATAGAACGTCTTCCCATCTTTCCGCGGGCAAACCTGAGCATAGTCCTTGTTGCGCCCCGCCCATTTGAACTTCAGGACGAGCCCAGCAGGGAATCTTTTCCCACAGGGCACCTGTGTTGCAACTATACGCTTGACCCTACCTTGGTCACTTACCGCGTACGTGGGGAACTCGGGGAGGGTGATCCACGTCTCGCTCATTTGGTTCCCCTCTCTGCAAACCAATCATTCAGAAAAACTACCTCAGCGTCTATAGCGCCCTGTCGGTTCATCCATCGCCCCCCTAACACTACACCAGCGGTGGGTTTCGTGTCAACCAACCAAGGCCCCTGCCATGTGCGGGTCCAAGCTGCAATGCGCCCCGCGTCTGGGGTGAGTGTACGGAGTAGACGAAAGATGACACGCTTCCACCACTTGCTTGGATAAACGTGGCTCGCCCTGCGCGTGATCACTCGGCCCAGTTCCAAGAACACGTCACTCGATTCTGTCGCGAGGAAAGTCAAATTGCCATCGTCCTCTATAGTTACCACCACCAGCTTGTTATTTTTCATTGTTGCCCTCGATGTTTATGGATTTGCTCGACACGGGCCAGAAATTCCATCTCCGAATAATCCAACTTCATATAGTTGCATTGGGCACAACAGGAGACAGAGTTCTCTGGAGTATAACCTTCATCCCATATGTCCCCTTATACTTGAAAGTGGGGCCGCTTGTCAACGGCCCCGTTTCGGTTAGCGGAACTTCCGCTCCTCTACAATCGTCGTCGGGCTGTGTCGGGTCACCTGTTTAGTGTACTTGTATACACCAGACTTTGATGCAGAGAGGAAACGTCCGCTTGCGTGCTGCCGCAAGGCGTCCATCTGTTCTGCGTGGGAAGTTAGGAGCGGCACAACAAAGTCAGATGCCTCAACCAAGGACATATTCAAGGCGTCTGCTTTCATCGCACAGTACTCAATATCCCTGCCTGTCCACCCGCCCATGTCGGGCAGCGGCTGGGTGGGGTCTAGACCATAGCGGGCAATTTTCAGCTTCATGATGCCCAGTTTCTCGTCGGGGTCTGGGGCATCAAAGAAAAAGATTCCGCCCACTTGGAATCTACTAATCAGTTCGGGCGGCATGCCGTCCAATCGGTTCGCAGATGCAATCAGCCATATCTTGCAATCGCTAATCACTTCCAGAACCTTGAGGGCGTTGCGTAGGTTTTTGGAACTGTTGCCCACGTACTGGTTCTCCATCGCGGGAATGCTCAGGTTCACAACTGGTTTGTTGTGCTGTCCTGCGATGCAGTATGGTGCCCAGCTTTTGCTCGTGCCTGGGACGCCAAGGTTTAGAGTGCAGATGACCCTGCGGTCATTCAACCATGTGAGCAATGTGCCCATGAGATTTCCCTTCGTGCCAGACTCCGCACCTTCACTGCCGCTCAATTGGCGTTGAATCTCATCCACGCGGATGACGACGGTCGGCTCATACTTGCCGCTCATCAAACGTGTGCCGAACTTTACGAACTGCTCACAGCCATACAGGTCCGCGAGTGTCTCAACACCAGAGTGATATTCCAACCCTGGGTTCTGTGAGACGATGTCCTTCTTACGGGTCCAGAGTGCTGGGATATCCAACACGCCTGTGCCCTTGTCGAGAGACATCCCACTCGCTTGCCCTGCGGGAAACATAGGCAAACCGATTAGGGCATCCGTTCCCTGTTTCAATACTTCAGGGGTGACGCCCTTTTTGCATGCCTTGTACTTTGGATTGGCTGCGGCATCCTCGTAAGTCTTCTCTATGACCTTCGCGAGTTCCGCACGCGTGGGCAGTGCATCTTCCAGCACCATGACATCCTGTTGATTCTCAGTGGGGAGTGTATCCCCCATGCCGATGAACAGGACAAGCATATTGCCGTGAGCACGATAGTTGTTACGCAGGTTGATAATCCCCTGCACCACTTTCTTGTCAGTTTCCCAAACCAACTGTGGATTATGGATGAAGGCGATTACATCCACGTTCGGCTTGTCAGTCCCCTTCATGCTAAGGACGCCCAGAGCGGTGGGCAAGTCTACAGTTGCCGCACGGTCTGTGCCGCACTCGCCCAGCATCGCGGTAAGTGTGTCATTGCCCGCGTCATTCATGCCGTTCAAGCCAAGGATGCTGTCCCATGCAATCGTGGGCGTGGTAGCCGCGTCATTCCCGAGTGCTTGCTTGACCATGAGAATGGTGCTGGACGGGTCAAACGTTCTGACCGCGACCAGCGGCGTAGATATGCTGCGCGCGTCAGTGAATGTCTCGATAAAGTTCTTCATGTTCTCCCCTTACCAGTATTTGATTAGATAGTGGCCGACTATGTAAATCGGCCCACACACGACTATAGCGGATATCCCCGCCACAGTCAACATGCGGACTACAGCGGTCAACTCAGTGATGGCTTGCCTCACGATGTTCTCCTGTGTATCGAATAGACGTGAATCGTTTGCCCGTCTCATCTGCACCCTCTCTCTCATCCCCTAGCGGGGCGGGTGCAGGTGGCACGGGCAAACCGTGCCAGTTGTTTTAGAACCATACGAAGCCGTCCAACCTCCACGGCATCGCATCGCAGTATGGAACGTACTTGACGACGCCCCATGTCAGCGGTACGCGCAGCCACGAGTCGGTGAAGCTGTGCGCGTGAACTTCGTACTTGTTCACGGTGTCTTTGCGCCGCAACTCCTCAGCTTTGAGGATTGCAGTTGCCTTGTCAGTGAATCCGTACATGATATCCTCCGTGATTAGTATCGGTCCCCACGAACGTATGTCTTAGCGGCTGCCAGTGTGCCGAATGGCCTAGCAACCAATCCGTTGCTGCTCAGAACAATCTGATCAGCGAGTGTGACGATGTAATAGACGCCGCTTCGGCTGCGCATGCGGCGAATCTGAGCGCACCCGCTGGCATGCCGCCATTCGTCTGCGCTCGCCTTGATCCAAGTCCTGAATGCCATGATGTTCTCCTATTCGTAGAATGTTTTGCCATTCACACGGACGCGGACAAGACCACAGTCCAGCATGGCTTGATGACGTGCGCGACGCGCGCTATCCGCACGGTCACGGATGATGCGCTGTTCGAGCGCCTCACGGACATTTTCAATCACGATACTGTGGTCATTCGCGATTGCAAGAGCCCAAGTTGGGATACTTGCGGACATACCCGCGCGGTGAAACATAACCTCACGAGCAACTTTTGCAGCAACATGCTTTGCAGTTTTCATTGATTTTCCTCTTTGTTGGCGATTGCCAGAAGTTCTGACACGGTCATCTCAGTGACTTTCCAATCGCTGAAGGATGCCGTGCAATTGTGTTTGGTTTGGAATATGTAACTCACGCGTCGCATGAGCGAGATCACTTCAGATTCATGCATAGTGTGTGCTCCTAAGATTGAAAAAATGTGGGGCGGTTCACTAGGCCGCCCCAACTAGATGCGCGAAACAGGGGGAGAAAATTGTGCCCGATCCAACGGACTCACACCGCACACAAGCCCTGCGAAACTCTATCTCAGATTGTACTTGTATGCGGTATACGTTTTTGGATCTGCTGTCATTTATATTCGCCCATCATGAGCGAATCAACTTGGCGGTCAGGATATTCACCAGCGAGACGGCATCTTCTGAGATACCGTATAAGGAAGGCGGTGATTGCTGCTCTGTCCGCTTGTATGGCCCCGCGATTCGCATCCTGTAGGCTTGCTGTCCACTTGCTCTTAGGCTGAGTGGCTCGCCCTGCATTAGTGCGTTACGCTGGAGCAGCCGTGCGCTGCATTCCCTTACTCGTCTTCTATTGAGCCCGCGACCTTCACTCCAGGTCGCCCCGACTTGCTTTTTTTTTTCTGGGCTAGATTGTCAATGACCTTCGAACTGATACAAGTCTACCAGAACCACAGAATATGTCAAGGCACCAAAGTGCATGTACCATAGGACTTTCGTGCCATACGTATATCCCGTAAACAGCGCACCGCATACGTAGTCCAGGTGCATCACCGTCGCCCTGCTGCTAGGCACGCATCGCACAGGCCCCACAGGTCGCGATTACCTTTACAAACACATCGTGTCCTCCGTTCTGCGTCTTCCCATGCGAACCGTTCGGTCGAACCGCTGCCCAGCTTGACACCTGCGAAGGACAGCCGCTTCACCCAGATTTGATACTCTGGGCGTCCTCCTTTGATGCACTGGGCGGATGGGGCGCGAGTGAGCACTTTTTGTTTAGCTGACATAAGCAATTATCTCATATCGGCCAGACTCCATCCTGTGCCAGGACAGGGACAGCCAGGAGTGTGCGCCCACTTGCTCGAGTGAATGCCCGTCCCTGCCACAGTAGATAGCGGACTCTGTGCACGCGAAACCATTCACGGCGAGTATGCGGTCAATATCCGTGATAGGCAGACCATCGTGGTACGTGAGCCCTAGCTCCCACAGAAGACCGTTCACTCTGCGGCGCGCGATGCGCTCTGAACTCGCATTTTTGAAAATCGGGCCAATCCACTCAGCCATATATCACCCCCGTGAGCCAGATTAGAACAGCAATGATTCGGTCAGTCATTACTTGCCCCCTTAGTACTGCTGAATCCAAGTCAACCGTTGACGGCATATGCCACAAATGAGAGAACGTGACGGCATGCGAGTCTTACCGTGCTTCACGGGTGAGCATGCGCAAGGCGCGATGTACTTGTACCCTGCTTGCTTCGCGTCTATCTCAACAGCGGCGCACGCCTCAGGTTTCGCCCCAACCGCCATCGCGGCCAATTTCCAAGCGTATCCATGCCCTTCGCATGGCGTCTTAGCATGTGCAATCTCATGGCGGATCGTATCCAATATCTGCGCATCATCTAACAATGGCAGGAGGATAGCCGAGAATGTGAAGTACACGGGTTCTGTCCCCTTGTGTGCAAATCCACCTAAACGCCTACGGCTGCGGTCAGTTTTAATAGGCACATGGGCAAATCCGTGTTTGTCCGCTTCTGCTCTAAACAATTGCTTGATCTGTTCTGTTGTCATGTGAAGATCATAGTCTATCCCATATACGAACGCAATAGCACGAGAGTGCATGTCGCATGTGTATTTGGTACACTGTCCTTTCGTAACGTTTCATGCAAACGCACGGAGACATTCGCTTTCTGTTCGCTATTGATTGCTGACATCTGTTCGCTTTCTGTTCGCTGTGATGTATACGTCACCTTTCGCCTATTCTTCGCCATAATGTGACGCAATTCTCACAAATCGGCGAATCGGCCACCAGGACATGTTCGCTATCTATTCCCTATTACCCAGAAGCAGACGATTGGTTACCATGTGGAGTGTGGTTCGCCACCTGTTCGCCACGACTTTGTCGTGTACTTAATACATAGAGAATAGAAAGCGAATGCGATTGAATGTGGGAGAACGGAACACGAAAGTCTGTCGCAATGAGTTGAGGGCTGTTTTCGCCTTCTGTTCTCTGTGTGCTGTAGGCCACGCCGCCTTTCATTCGCCCCACTTTCGTGCCATTCGCGCGGTGTTACGATTCACCATATTGTAACATGCGCGCTAACCCGTTGACTGCACTGCATTTAGACTGCATTTATAATCCAATCCTGCAATGTACCGCATTCCAAAGGGCTTACGAGCTTCCCCTTTTGTTCGCCCGCTACCCGCAGCCCATTGCGACAACTCATTGATAACAAAGGGGTAGGACAGGGGGTCTTAACTGCCGAGAAGAGGCGTGCCGCGGTCACCCCAGGCGGTCGCTGCGGGCGCGCGTAGCTTGGCCGCGCCAACGCACTCCATTGCGGCCACATATGGCGCGCAACCCCTGGGCCCTCCATCCCGCCACGAGGGGAGGGTGGGGGGTATAAAATTTTCTGTCACATAAGTACAGCGCAGCACGCGTGGCTGTGTTGCGCCGATTCGGGTTACTACGCTTTTTGTTCGCCGTTACCCCTCGCCGACCTATGGAAAGCCCTCAAGGCGATAGTATTTGATATATCAAACTGTTGAGGTGATATAGTTGAGTATATCACCTTCTGCTCACAATCTGTCCCTGTTCACGCGGTTTGGACGCAAAAAAGCCCCGAGCGGGGCCCGAGGCTGAATTCTATCTGATAGATTGTTTACGGAGTCTGCCAGTAGTCCGTGGGCTTCGCGTTCAATCCGATGGTGGTGTCCGCGTACTCGTCGGACGAAGGACGGGCGGGACTGTTATACCCTTCCATCCCCAGGTCTGTCGTTCTGGCCCATACCCGAATCCGTGCCAGTCGTCGTCGGCCAAGGCATGAAAGGTTGGATGGTTGGCGGGGTCGGGGGTGTGTAAATGTACGGGTAGGGCAGTCTCGCTTCGAGCACGTCCGCAATCCGCTTTAGATCTAGTGCCTGTCGAGCCCAGCCGTCCTTCTCCAACTTCTCCAACTTCTCGGTCATCTTCCCCAGAATCGCGGAAATCAACTCAATCGCGTTCACGGCGAAGTCCATTACCTCATTTATCTCCTGCTCGTTCGTCATAGTCCCTCCTTCCTGGGCAGCGACCCAACGGCTGTAATCCTTTGCTACTTGATTGAAATCCATCATAATCCCTCCTTCTTTCTCTTCTCTATTTGTGAGAGCACGTCCCCGCCCTCTTCGTATGCATCTGGTCTCGCTTCGGGATTGGATGCTTCCAGCATCTGGGTCAGTGCAATCGGATCCCCGCCACTCTGAAGGTACGCCCGAATCGCGGATGTGAGAAAGTTATTCGGAATCATGTGGCCCCTTTTGCCCTGCGAGCCCGCCAAAAGTCGTGATTGTATGCTCGTCCAGTTCCTCCCGCTCGTATGGGTACGTCTCTTCAATCACAGTCACACGATAGTAGCGGCGCGTGCCCGCGTGGAACATATCCGCGATGTGCCCTTTTTCCAAACTCATAATCCCTCCAGTCTCACTGCATTCTCCGTCCTTCAGGTCGCAGATCCGATTCGGATGTTCTCTCTTGCATTGGTCGCAAAACTTTGTCATTGTCTCCCGCTTTCTGGTAAACTGCTGGCAGTTGGTTGCTCAGACTGTACGGATGCTGGCCCACTTTCTGACAGTTCCAGATCCAAAGATTCAATCCCAAGGACGGGTAACTCTTGCTGTGGTCTGACGAAGACATGAATGCAACTCCTCTCCTCAATCACTTTGATTCGGCCAATCCCCTGGTAGTAGGCGAGCCGCCACAGCAGCCACCTGTACTGCGCACGGGTCATGCGCCGTGATAGGTCAAAGGTAGTCCCTCGCTCGTGGCTGCTTGCTCGCTCCCCATCGACGTTAGTGGCCGCTCTATTTCGTTTACGAAGACTTCGTTGGTCGTCTCGGCTTCTAATTGCCGAATCAACAACCAAACCCCTTCTGGCATTGGCGGTAAAGGCAGCGTCAAGATCTCGGTAGAAGGCAACTGTGTCGGGCAAGGCATACCGCCGAGAATTCGGTACTTTCGGACTACAAGGGATTGGGACGAGTCTTCCGATTTGGGCGTCATTTTCTATCTCCCTTCTGTCATTGTACCTGTGGAGCCCCGCGGCCAATCGGTTCTCCGTTGGCACGCTGTCCCTGTTCGCAGGGAACAGTTTCGCGGGTCTCGCATTCGCTAACACGGCCAAGTTAATTATCACGGCCAAGCTGGCCGCGCCAATCCTCAACCCTCCACCACCTTGCGCAACTGTTCGATAACCCTAGCGATGACCGATTCCGCGCGGATGGCCCGATTCGCTTGCAACCCCGCCGCATCCTTGAGCGTGTCCACCTGCTCGCGAACCCGATTCAGTTCCGCTTCGCTCTCTTCGAGTGCGGCTTTGGTAACGTGGAGTGCTGGCTCTTCGGGACGATTGCGATAATCATCCAGAAGTCTTTCTGCCCGATTCCGTTCTTGAGTCAGTCTCTCATTCTGCAGTTTCAGGTCCACGATGAGATGCCCTGTCGGGTCGAGTTCCTGAACCGAGTCAATCGCTGGGCACGGATCGTCATAGTAGTCGTAGTCGTAGCCCATCTCATCCGCGAGTTTGTCATTCATGCACGAATTGCACATGTATGGCAGCACGACAGAACTCCCCGTTATCTCAATCAACTCTCCGCACGTTTCGCATTCAATCTTAGACATATTTCCTCCTCATAAACAGCCCGTCAATCTTGTTCGGGTAGTACCTTTTCAGAATCCGTTCCACGCGGTAGCCATGCTTCAGGTATAACACTTGGGCACCCACGTTGTCAATCCGCGTCGTAAGTGTGATGGTGGGGAACGCATTGTGGACTTCGTCCAGCAGTTCGCCGCCATACCCGTCACACCTGAAATGGCACTTCACCGCAATCGTCCACAGATGGGGCCCGCCTTCTTTCTCCGTGACAACCGCGAGCCCCGCCAGTTCAGACCTGTACGAGTAAATCGCGAAGACGGTCCCTTGCGTCGCGATGTACTCAAACATCCCGAAGTCTGGTCGCTCCGCTTCAGGGAAGCAAGCGTTGTTCAGTTCCCACAGTTCGCGCAACAGGTTTCCTGTCAAGGCACTCGCTTCTATCTTCATCGGAATTTTCTCCCCTCAGCAATCCCCCAGTCGTCGCCCTTCGGTTTGATGAATCCTCAGAGTTTGTCCAATGTTGCATTCAACGCCACGCCCAACAGAATGACCGCAATCCCCCACTCCACACACCCGTCCAGATTCTGGGCGAACAGGGACGCCACCATACCCATTGCAGAAATGCCCAATGCCACGAGAATGAATCCCGCGAGGTAAGTCGTCTTCATACGTCCATCCTCTTCAGGCGCGTGTACCCACTTAGACACCAGCCGCACTCGCAATCGCTCGCGTGAATGGTAGACCCCGCGCGCTCTACGCGAAGGCAGTCGAGACAGGAGCCCGCGCCAAAGCAAGTCTTGCAAACAACCTCATTCACTCTGTCGACCGCTCCCGTGTTGTCAATCGTGTGGTGCTGCGGATGCTTCTCCATCTCCGCTTCAATTTCTTCAAGTGACCAAGGAGTGAAATCGTGCCCATCCACACCAATATCAAAACTCTTGCCAAAGTCGGGGAGGGCTGAATGTGAATGTCCATACACGTGCCAATGTCCTTTGTGCGAGCCGTCCCACACGCGCTGGGCGTAATGGTTGAGTGTAATCTTGTGCTTGTTCCACTTGATGATCTCACTCCCGCTCGCTTTGTTCTTGCCAACGATCCATGTGAATAGCCCCTTGAGTATAGAAGGCTTGTCCATGAGTTCGTCATGGTTCCCGTAGATGAATGCGTGACTCCCGTGCAATCGGAGTAGGATGTCAATCGCCTCCTGCGGGGTCATCGTCTGCCAGAACATGTCGCCCACGTGAATTGTTAGATGGTTCAGGTTGTTCGGCACCTTCTTGTTGTGGCGCGCGATGATAGTCTCGTTCATCTCCTCAACCGAAGCGAACGGGCGTTTGGCAAGCGTGATGATTCGCTCGTGTCCGTAATGTTCATCGGACGTTACAAAAACGGACATAGAGTCTCCTAACCCAGTCTCCAAACTCTTCCATAGTTCGCTCGTTTTTACCCCAGTTGCACCATCTACAACAGGGGGCACAATTCCCATACTCGTACCCTTTAGAGTTGTCTCGTCTGTCAACGCCTACCCAATCATCGTTCCATCCGCAGTATTCGCATGGGGCAGTAATCATCAACCGAAAGAATTCTTTGCTGATATCCCATGCAACCCCGCGAAGTTTAGCATTCCGTTTGTAGTACCGAACAATTTGGTTCAATCGGATTACGTCGTCAGGTTGCTTGCGACGATGTCTAGCCTCGTCCCGAAGGCATCCACAACTTCGTGTGTTGCCCATGTACAAATTCGCATACGCCGCCCAACACGTCTTGCCACAATCGCACTTGCAATGGTACAGAGTTTTCCTATCTTTGCGAACTCGTTCAAAAGGTTCTAGCCTTCCGAACTTCCTCCCGACGAGATTGTTAACTTTCCCCATGAGTTCACCATACCACGGTCACGCCAATGCAGCAAGCAAAAAACCAGTACAGGGCAGACCGCCACTCTCCCCGCCACGCGTATGCGAGCGAGATGAGCAAGGATCCGCCACTTGAGATGAGCGCGAGCGTACGTCCACTTGGCATCATCGCGAGTACCAGAATGCGTCAACGAGAATAAACGCGGTGACGACTACTGCGATCGCTGCGAGTGTAATTAGTCCCGGCATGGTTCCTCCTAAAAATCGAGGGGGAGTTTCCTCCCCCTGTCCGCCACGGGTCGGTCCACTATCACCATGCTTAAACCACCGTGCGCAACGCGGTGCATGGGTGTAGGCGGCTGTTGGACATCATGTTACTAAAGTCGGTGAGCGGCTGGGGACTCGAACCCCCGCTCCCCAGAGATTACTCACGCGGTACTATCCATGGCTTCCCGCGCTTTCTTTCAGCCAATGGCTCTCTGTGGTGCTGCGACCCCAGTCTTGGAAGGGCATGCCTGCCTGAACCCAAAACCTTGAGGGGCTTTCCATCAGCAGCGTCCGCCCATATAAAGTTTGCCCCCGTTTCCTAAGGTGGTGGAAGGCGTACCAGAGCCGTTCTTTGAGATGGAGTGCTCATCCACCTGTCAACTACCGACCAGCGGCAGCGGACATCGCACGAGGTTTAGTCGTAGCGTTTATGGTTTCTGTGTCTGTTTAACGAGGAGCCACAGCACCTCGACAAGTCCACGATATTCACGCAACGCTGTCGAAAGCCTTTCATCCCCGTCAAAGACGCTCAGAAATACTGAACGGCTTTGGTGGAGATGCCGCGATTCGAACGCGGGTCCAACATTGCTGCCTACCGCTTCATACTTGTGTACCTATCGGCTCTGTGCCTTAGCAACCCTACAGAGTTCGCACCTACAACCGTTGCGGTACTCGGTAGTAGTGCCGTGGATGTGTTGGGCGGGACGTTGATTGTTCGTTTCTACCCTATGACACCCGTGACACAGCACTATGCACTTCGCCAATTCTATCTCTCGACGGACTTTCGCCCACGAGAAAACTTTATGGTTCTCTTTCTCCTCAGGGTTAACATGGTGAAGTTCCAGATTTTCCCATGAGCCGCAATGCTTGCAGGGACCATTCGCAGCGAACCATACTCGTCGCCGCTCTGCCACCCACTCGCGCTGCCGTTCCCTCTTTCGGGGCAAATCTGTACACTCTCCACCCATCCGCTCCTCCTAAGATTTAGGGGCGTCACGCCTTAGCGGGACACCCTCCACCAGTTTGGGTTGGCCGATTTGGCCACCCCTCACATTCTTAGAGTATCAACTCTGGGAAGGGTTGTCAAGAACTTTCTCAGAAAAACTTGGGACACATTCCCCGCAGTAAATGCGGGGATTAAAAGTTTCTACGACGCAAGTTTTGCGTAGATTATGCTTCCTCAGATATGCAGCAGCAGCTTCGCAAGCCTCAGGCGATTCCTTTAAGAATCCAATAGCTGAGTTACAGCCCTCGCACAAAAGTTCACGGGGCTGAGGCGGTGTTACGTGTTTGTGGTCGGGCACTAAGTCCGCGAGTTTTAGACATACAGCACAACGTCCTTGTTGGTTGACCCTAGCACGCTCAACTGCATCAACACTCCACCCAGAAAGACGCCACGCCCGCTTCGTGTTTCGTTTCAAATACACTGAGGGGTTACGCATATAACAACGCACCCCTCTCTGACGCTCACACGTGAGACAATGTCCGTTTATACCCACGTTATCGGGAGTGCGTTCGTGCCCCCTACGGCAATGTGTTTGTTTCTGTCTTGGCATAAATAATCTCCTATTTCTTATAATAGCTCCCCTCCCACCCCTCAGCGGCAAGCACAAACCCCATGCCCTCCGCCCATTCGGGTGTCCTAGTCATGCACTTCAACAGTACTTCAAGATTGAAGAGAGAGTCAAGAGGGACTTCAAGGACTACCTCGTCGTGGATTGTCATAATCACGATTCCGCCCTCCTTCTCCGCTTCCAGCATCCCATTGAGCAGGATGTCCCTTGCGACTGCCTGAACCACGTTCTCGCAGATGAGCCCGCCATACAATCTCTTCTGTTGGCAGCCCTTCTTGTCCCACGCCTCATAGGACACCTGCTTCCGCGGTTTGCCGCCCCAGGGCGGAGCGCACATTTCCACGCGCGGGTTGTGATAGTGGATGCAGCGACCAGAAGGCAGTTTAATCTTGAGCACCTTCGGGTTGCGCCCGTCCACAACCACGCCCTTCACGTAAATGCAGATGTTGCAGTCCGTCGCGGTAACGACGGCATTGTTCAGGGCTTCCCAGTATGCGGGAATCTCACTGTACTTTTCGCGGAAGGCGTTCACGTACTCTTTCGCTTGGTTCTCCGTGAGGACGACGCCATAGGTAAGCGCGTACTCTACGAACTTCTCGTACCCCATTCCGAATCCGCAACCTAGGATGACGACCTTCCCGTTCGCACGTTCCGCTTTCGTGATCTCATCATATGGCTTCTTGAGCAGGAATGCCATGATATCTTTGTAAAGGTCCAGCCCGCTCATATACGCGTTCACCATCGTCTGGCAGCCCGCGAGCGCGGCGAGGACGCGCGATTCGATTTGCGCCAAGTCGCCCGCTACGAGAATATGCCCTGGTGCCGCGGCGAACGCACTACGAATGGTACTCGCGACCAACTCCATCTGGCTGTTCTTGCTGTAGATCTTCTTGCCCATGCGGATGGCGCGCGTATACGTGTCGAGGAACCGTGAGACGTTCTCGTCGCTCTTGTACAGGTTCTGCAACTGGACGCCGCGCCCCGCCCACCGCGCCGTGTGTGCGCCATGGTAGACAAACTGGTCGCGTAGACGCCCGTCCTCGCCCATGAGCGAGAGAATCTTCTCCAACTTCTTGTACGCGGAGCCTCCCAACTTCTGCTTGAGCGCGAGAATCTCTTTGACCTCCGATTTTAGAAATGGCAGTTTGAGACCCTCTTCCACGTGCTCCGCGTCAAGACTGTCATACGGATATTTGCGCGCACGGAGCCACTCGCCCAGTTGCGCGCCCGAGTTGGGATTATCCAAACCCGTCTTCATCTTCATGACGTTGATGATATGCTGCGCTTCCGCTTCAGCCATCTTGGACGCGTTCTTCACATAATCTTGGTCAATCCAGACACCCGCTTCGTTCATCCGCTGGTCGAGGAGCCAAGCCTGCTTCTCACCTTCCGTGAGTGGGCATTTCAGAGCCACCGCGGCGGCTTCCACTTCCCGCTCACCGATGACGTCCTGAAGACAGTAACTCTTAAACTCTTCCCACTTCTCGGGATGGGAGTTCCAGTCCTTGAAGTAGGATAGGGGCGCATTCGGGTCTTTCTTCAGAACTCGCTTCAACTGCTTGGACGGCTCACAGAAGGTTTTGATGAGCCCCTTCCCACCTTCCAGCTTCGTGATGTCCAAACCGAGTGCATCGCCCGCCCGTTGCAGACCGATGGGGAATGACATGTTCGCGCACAGGATAGACGGGTCGTACCACCGCTCTTGCGGGATGGCAATTCCCAGTTGGAACTCGGTGATGTCCTTCTCGAAGTTGTAGTTCCACGCGCACAGTTCCACACTCGGGTCTTCGAAGCAAGCCGCGAGCAGCAGTGGCATGGGCTCGCCCAGGCAGGGCAGCCACAGCTTTGGCTGCTCATTGTCAATCGCCCAGGCCAGCATGAGGACTTCCGTGTCCTTGGACTTGGCGTACCTGTCCAGCCCGACTTTCTTCAGGTTGAGTTTGGAACGGGTTTCGTAGTCGAGCCAGAGTCGCGTTTTCATTCGGACTCCTTCAAAGGGTTCGGACCCTCAAACGCACTCTCGTATTTCTTCACCAGCCGAAAATACTTCGCCATGTCAAAGAACTTGTGGTCGAACCATTCCCCATGGAGACGGCATGCACGGAACGCATGGTGGAGGTGAGCTTCGAGTATTCTGGCCTGTCGGGGCGAACTGACCTTCCGAATGTCCCAGATGGATATGGGAAATGGTAGACCAGTCTCCAAATTCCTGTATCTACGCAACGGCTGTGTCGACATGCCTATTTTGCACCATCCGTACGCGACAGAACCGAAGAGATAGACGTAAGAGACTTTCCTTATCGCGTAACCACAAGTGTTTGATTTCATTGTATTTAACCCCCATTTTCCAGTCCTATCGCGTAACCCCTACGCAGTCTATTGTGTTGATTCTAAAGGGGAAGTTCCTATCGCGTAATATTTTAGGGCTTCGGTGAGTAAAAGCATATCCGTAAGTATATGAAAACAAAAAAATACCTACGTCACGTATGGCGAAGCCCCTACTCTTTACGCGATTCAGATTCCCTGCCATTCCTGTTTTGCCTTGCTCCATACCATGTCCTCAAATCCGAACTTTTCCTTCCCACGGTTCGACTTATGCTTAGACACGGATATTTTCTCCGCGCGCAAAACGCTCTGCCACGCCCGATTCCATGCCTCATACCCGCCGCTGCACTTGTCCGCGTTTGAGAACTTCTGGACGCCCGCCTTTGTCAGGGGCCCGAACTTGCGGATTGCCGCGACGATTCTCTTTTCGAACTTCTCCACGTCGCCGCCGCTATCAACTGGCCACAGAGCCTCGCGAAGGAACAGTTGATGCTTCGCCCAAGCCACAGAACGGTCCACCAACTCCTTCGTGATCCTACGGTCTGGGGAAAAGGCCGCCCGCAACAGCAGATCGCGTTTGAAGTGCGCTTCTAACCGAGATGCGTACCCCGCGTCCGAACTATCTTTCTGGATGCGCTTCTTCTCGGCGTCGACCCACAATTGGAAAGCGACGCGCGCGGCATTCGCATCTTCGGTCTCTTCAGGGATGAACGGCTTTCCCTTGTTCACTTCGCCGACATGATTCCCAATCCATTGAATGGATGATTGGATATTCACTACCGCGGTGTTGATGGCTTCGGGGTTCATCGCCGCCCAGTCGCCGATATGGTTGATGCCATTCGAATATTCCATGACCATACGGGACAGGAACCCGTTGCCGCCCGCGCTCTTGCCCGAAATGGACCGCTCGTATCCGTCGCGAGTGAATCCGCCCGTCATGTTGAGGCCGACATTGTTGAAGGATGCCTTACTGCTGGCAATGCTGCCGACGCCCGCCGCTTTCTGCTCATACAACTCCAGAAGACGGGAGAACAGAGTCGACCCCGTGCCGCTGCCCTTCTCAAATAGACCTTTCATCTCGTCGAAGTACGCGAGATGGGACTTCCCATCATTCTCGGCCAACGTACGGATGGCGTGCTCCCCCGATGAAAAGAACCCCGATGGGGGAAAGATGATTCCGTGTTTCTCCAGAAGGGGTTTGAGGAACAGAAGACACCTATCCCAGATTACGCTCTTGCCCGCTTCGGGCCGCGCCGAGACGAGCGCCGTCCAGTGCCGCATATGCAGCGTCTCTTCATTCGGGAAACCGATAATCCCATCCAGCACGGAACCCGTCATAGTCTTGAGCGTGGCTCTGGCAAACGACGGCGGGATGAACGTCCCTTTCGTGAGGGCGATTGACAGGTCTCCAAGATAATCCCCCTCAATCGCATTCAGCGACAGTTCGGGGATACCGCTCTCATCTTCAGGGTCGGGGCTCCCTACGGTCACAATCGGCCCAGACTCCATCGCGTCAAACTTGTGTGTGGCGGCATGCGCCTGTTCCTTTATCTTCTCGTCGGGATAGTTCTCCCCATCCTCACAGTTGAGGGCATACCATCTCTTGAGGGCTTCGTAAATCCCTTCCTCATCCAAGCCAGCGTTGCGGAGTTTGCCCGCCGCCGTTTGCCCGTGAATCCAACGGGTGTTGACTTTGATTAGCTCCCCGCCTTCTTGTTTGGTCAGGAACTCAATCTTCTTTTTCTCCGCCGCCATCGCGGCCAGCCCAGGCGGCAGCGGGACGACGTCCACTTCCTTATAAATCGTGTACTTGTTACCACTCGGGTGGATGGAGCCTGGGCCGACAACGTAGCCGCCGAGTCCCTTCAGTTCCCCAGTCACCCCGCCGATCTCAAATCCGCATGTCTTCACGGCACCTGAGAAGTACATGTGAAATCCCGCCTCGCCCTCACGGCCAGACTGGACGGTGAACGTCTCGGGGATTCCGAACTCATGCTTCCACGCTTCAAATTGGGCCGCATCTGCGATGCCGTGGTCTACGTCAACCACGGTAAGATTGGATGCGCCGCACGACACGCCATAGTTGGCCTCTTCGCCGTTCACCCACGGGAGCAGGGCAACAGAGGGGTTGCGAGTGGCGGAGTTGCACGCATGAGGACTGTATTTGGTGTAGGGATTTTTCTCATGGGGCATGCACGCCATAATCGCGAAGCCGCGCGATAGCGCGTCCTCCGCGGCGGCTTTGAGTAGGGACACTTCCAGGTCAATCACTTCCATATTCCCTCCGAACCTTAGATTTACTCGACAGTAAATATGACCCTACGAGTAAATATGGGGGACCGAAATCGGCCCCCCTGTGTATCCCGTAAACTATACCTCCGTGGACTTGCGCTTTTTCAGGATGGTGATATTCGCGAACGTGCGACCATCGCTATCCTTGTGCTCGACGACGCCCTGGCACTTGATGCCCACGACATCATTTAGGTCGAACTCATCCGCGGATCCATCCACGCCCAGCTTGTCGAGCAGGATGCCGAGACTGGACTTGCTGGTGATGACCTTGTTGACGTAAACTGCCGCGTCAACGGGTTCACCATCAACCGTCTTCTGGTCCAGCGCGGTGAAGATGATGCGGGCCTTGTCCTTCGTCCCGTACATCGTTTCCTGCGGGCCAAGGTCATCCACACGCGTGATGCTCACGTTGTGCAGACCTTCGGTCATCAACTCGTACACTTTCTTCTTAATCACAAGACTCATGGTTTCCTACTTTCTGCCCTCAAAAGGGCTAGTTCATTGTTACGGGTGCTTGATTGGAAGCACTACAGAGTGGGAACGAGTGTTCCCTCACTTTTCTAGAATAGCAGACTGCGAGCAGAAAGTCAAGTGACGAATTTCCTTGACTCGGGCGTACGGGTCTGATAGTCTGTGAATGGGGGAAAAGAAAGGTGGCCACATGGACATTGACCGCAGGACAAAACTGATTTTCGCGCACGAGGAAGAGTATCGGGCATTCCCCGTGTTCCAGAAGATGGTCGACAACACTCAGTTCATCCCCGTGGAGGAGAAGGAAGCATCCTTGCGTTATCTGGACACCATTTACGGGACGGAGTTGGTGGACAGGGTCGAGCGAGAAGCACATGGCACGTAACCAAAGTTCGCCTTGGGATTCTTTTAAAAATGACCCTGGGTATCAGATGGAACTCTCTTTTAGCAAAGGGCAGAAGTTTGGACGCCCCATTGACCCGATGAATCCTGTGAAGGGGGTTTTCCTCAACTGGGAGAAACGACACATGGAGACGGGATTGCAGCACAACTGCATGGGCCCCATACTGGCCCCTTATCCGTCCATGAGCACCGCGATGGTGGAGGATGGCCCTGGGTGGGTCTATTACATCCAAGACCTGTCAAACGGCAATATTAAGATTGGGCACACAGGGCAAGACCCCGAGAAACGGATGGCCAATCTACAGACGGGGTGTAGCGGAGAGTTGGTATTGCTCCGAAAGGACTTCGTGCAGAAGATGATTGCCAGCGAACAGTCCCAGCATGGGAGATTCAAGGGGGATCGCATACGGGGGGAATGGTTTCTTCCATCCAGTGCGTTGATGGATTTCATACGGGGGAAACATGCCACGAAAAAAGAAGATTGACCATACAAGGTACGAAACGCAGGAATACTGGAACAAATTGCTGGCGGATTATGGGCTGTCCGTAGAGAAAGGGCGGCACCCAAATGTCGTCTATGTTGGTGATTCCCAAAGGGTTACCTTAATAGATGCTTTGGAAAGTTCCCGACGAACACGGGGGGCGAAAAAACCCCCAAGTGAATAAGTTGAATGTTTTCATATACTTACAGGAACCTTCAAAGCCGAAAAAATATTTCGTACGATTAGAATCAACATGTTAGGGATATTTTCGCTTTTCCTTCACCCTATTCCTAAGATAGTGAAGGAGAAAAAAAAAGACTTTTGGCCCGCCGCGGCCCACGAGTTGAGGTATAATCCCGAAGGGGGACTCAAACCCAGTAAACGCGGCACACATTCATCTACACGACAAACGACGCCCTAAGGGGTTCACAAGACCCCTCTCCTCCACCCGCCCAAAGCGGGAAGGGCGTCGACACAAGAGCCCCTCCGTCTGCCAAGGCGTTGAGGGGCTCAAACTTTTGGCGGCGAAGCACGCGGGATTGTCTCCTGCGTTTTCGATGACGAAGCCCGCCCGACGGTATGGCATCCGAGAGCCCCTGAAAAGGCGGCCACATTTTAGGAGGAGTATGCAACCACTCATCGCTGTAGTGTCATGTCATCGTAATGTGATAGCGACTGCCGCCCAGCGCGCGACGTGGGGCTCGGGACTGAACACCCGATACTTTTATGGGCGCGGCGCGAAGCGATACACCCTCAAGGATGAAGTGTTCTTGGACGTCCCCGACGATTACCAGAATCTGCCCTACAAAGTGCGCGCGATTGCGCAGTGGGCGCTCCACAACCATTACACGCATCTGTTCAAGTGCGACGACGACGTTTACGTTGACGTGAACCGCCTCATGGAGAGCGGATTTGATTCGGCCCATTACATCGGGAACACATTCGGCCAATCCTTCTGTCATGGCGGCGCGGGTTACTGGCTGAGTGCCAGGGCGATGAGCGAGATAGTAAGTTCGCCCGTCAATGGTGTGAGTGAAGATGGCTGGGTCGCGAATACCCTCGCGAAGAAGGGCATTCTGCCCACAGCGGATACGCGGTACACTTATACTAGGCGTGTCCACGGAGACCCGCTGCCCACTTTGCCGCTCGCGACAAATGAGTTAATCACAGTCGCGGAGTTCTCTCCAGAGGAGATGCAACTCATTCACCGCAAGAGAAATGCGGACCCGACGGATGCAATGTCCGCGGACGAGTACCGAAAATATGTTTGGGGGAGATAATGAAAACACTTTACGCCATATTCACGTGCCACCGATACGACTACGAGCATCCGCAGTTCGTGGACTGGTTCACGCGCCCGAACGTTGACCGCGTGAGTGCTATCCGCGACACGTGGCTCAAGGATGTCATCGCCGCGGGCGTCGACTACAAGTTCTTTTACGGACGACCCACCGTGGAGAAGCGCATTTTCAATCGCGCGAATATCGACCACGGATTTCGTCAACCCGAAGCGGACGAAGTGTTCTTGGAGTGCGCCGATGACTACTATTCGTCTGCGCTCAAGTTACGGCACTTAGTCAACTACGCTCTGGTCAATGGGTACGAACGTATCTGTAAGATAGACGATGATGTCTACGTCTATGTCGACCGACTTATTGAAAACGCGCCCACTAAGTGGACGGGCGGTGGCAAGCCTAACACCCCCGCGGGCCCGTGTTACTGGCTAATGAAGAAGGATATGCTCCTTCTCAAAGAAGGTAGCGCACCCCATTGGGCGGAAGATGCCTGGGTTGGAACCGTGTTACTCGGCCAGAACCAGACCCCCGCGTTCGACGCGCGGTACTACATCGCGCCACAGACGAAGAACAATCAGTACATCACTGATGAAGAACTCGCGGAGCCGAATCGGTACTTCACGATTCACAGTTTGAGCCCCGTGCAGATGCGGAAGTATTACGTGGAGGAGC